>Ga0214479_100183_pt1 | contig 39162 bp, 32 predicted proteins | sample M1_20Mar14CPVII9_5_FD_165054 | JGI IMG/M metagenome (GOLD analysis project Ga0214479, IMG submission 165054) | Marine eukaryotic communities from Monterey Bay, California, United States - M1_20Mar14CPVII9sort6BwellE14 | ecosystem: Environmental > Aquatic > Marine > Unclassified | place: USA...
TAAAAAGAAAGCACGTCCATTACTCAAGGAGAAATCTGGCATAGAGAGTGATAATAATAATAATAATAATAATAATAATAATCACTCAGCTAAAGTAGTAGAATTGAAGAAGAAAGGACGCAGCAAATTAGTTGGCAAGCGCAAACAATCAAACGGCGGAGAAAGATCTACCTTGGGTAGCAACAAGTCAGCTATCAAAGGTGGAGAAGAGTACTTTACTATACAACAACTTTTATCACTCACAAGACAACGAAAAATAGAGGCACAATCAAAACTAAGTTTAGTACAACTGAAGCAACAAGCTAGAGAAAAGGCAAGGTCGAATGCAAATAGAACAGTTCGAGCACAACAAACTAGTAAAAGAAAGACGACTAGAAATGGCAAGCGTCATCAACCAAAGTCATCTCTTGCTAAGAAAACATGTACCGAAGAATCAATAGAAGTAGAGGCAGAGGATGAGCCGGTAGAAACAATTCAAATGAATACTGGTACAATGTATTTGTATCGAGGATTGAAGCCACGAGCTGAGTTTGTGTGGAAGTAGTTTATCCTCAGAGCTAAGTGTTTAGTCCACCATAAGGTATAGGTATGAAAGGGTGCAACCAATATAGAGAAAATCCAGTATACATAGAGAGCAAGGGAAAACTTAGGACAGAGACCACTCCCTTGCGATAGAAGATAGATATAGATTTGTGCAAGCGCAGCTCTAGAGCAGTGCAAGTAATATAGATTAGATATCAGTTTGATACTATCCACAGAATAGAAATCTTAAGAGATATACTATGTAGGTAGCTGTAGAGATATATCCTACTCTCCTCTCCAATAATAGATGTCGACTTTGGATCAATTGAGGAAGGAATGCAACTGCGACATTGCCTCTTTCGGTATCTTTGCAAAACCGAAAAACAAAAAAATCAACACTCTTTATTTGTTGTTGATCTCAATCGTCACAATATCTAAGGCTCAATCAACCTGATAAAGGCAGAGGATAGGCACAAGAGAGAGGGCATATACATTAACCTTTAACAATGGCACCACCGCTACGAAGAGGTCCTAGAAGAGGAGGACCAGTTTACCAGAGAGGCCAATTTGTTGAGGTGAGAAGATATTGGTCTGTTTGTTCTCTTTTCTGTGAGCATATAGGCTGAGCAGTTAGGCAGGCGCAGGGCATGATGCCGTGTTGTTGCAATGGTTGGATAGAGATATTTATCAATGAAACAGGCTATTGGTGGGAATTTGGTGTAATGGAGGATTCTATGCTGATATGCGGCATATCTTATCGTTGCCTATCTAGAGAGCTCACATGATTAGGAGACATTTGCTTGCCAGGTTCTATCATGCACACATGATATGTTCTAACCACCACCCACCCTTTATCTCTACTGCCTTTTCATCATAGTACCAATATAATGGCAGTACAGTCACAGGCAAGATATTCAAGAAATCAGCCAAGAGCACCGATGCCAATCCTATTTGGATTATCACGCCTTGCGATAAACGCCGAAGAAATGAAGATGTCTCGGAATCATTAATGGGTAAAGTCATCACAGAAGCGGAGGCCATGGCAAACCGTGCACCAAAGGTTAAGCCCGATGGAAAGGCCAAGCGGGGAACATCACCGACAAACAATAGCAATGGTAGTTCAGATTTACCACAAGCCCCGGGAAAGCGTAGAAGTGGTAGGACAACTCCATCTGAGAACTCAAAGACTAGTGGATCTAGTGGAGGACAGAAAAAGGGTGTTTCATTCTCCAAGCAAGATTCTACATCTGGTGCATCTAATAACAATAAGAAGAAGACAAGTAAGTCAACAAAGGCTGTACGTGTGGGCACCCGTTCTAAAGGAGGCACTACTGAAATGTTGTTACTTCCAGACGAATTTCCAAAGAAGAAAGCCAAGCCCAAGATGAAGAAGATTAAGAAGGGAGACAATGTAACCGTAGTCAAGATGTTAACGGGCACATTATACATGTATAGAGGAAACAAGCCGCGGGCGGAGTTTATTAGATCCAAGTAGTAAAGATATATAGATGCGGGTAGTTGGTTTCCATCCTATTAAGCAGATCTAGGAAAGGAATACAAACCAAAGAGATCTGCCGAAGAACTGTTTGTAATTGTAAGATGAGTATGTATGTTTGATTAGGACGAGAGTTGTAATAGCCACTTTAATGTTAACTTAAGAGTCTCTCTATATAGACCCAGTGAGCAAAAGCATAACTATTACGAGATGAATGTAGCATATACAATAGTTGACTCAACATAGTACCGGTCAGCCTAAAGCAGGCAAGTTCTTAGTCTTAGTTTACAATTATCATTCTTATTTTATTATCAGGCTACCAAATGCTAACGCTAACCATCTAGTCTGCAAGTTAAAAATCCTGCCTTATCCCCAATGAATATCTTGTTATCTTTCCCTACTAGCATATACGCTGACCATCTTATCTTAGCTGTAGTTATACTACTGCTTAAAACTCTTTTTGCTCTCCCATTATTATGCTGTCAACTATATCTCCCACTAACTTTTATTTAGACCGAATAAATTCAGCACGAGGATGATCCCCACGATACATGTATAATGTACCTGGAAGATGCGCGTTATACAGTTTTGATGACGAAAGAGAGGAGATTATAACATATGTTAGTACATATGATATACAAGGGTAATCAATAAAGGCAATCAAAGGTCAAATAAAACAACCAAGACGTCGAGACTCTATACTGAACACACGAATTCATATCATTAAACAATACAAACGCAGACTTTCCTGTTAACATCTTGACTACGGTTACATTGTCTCCCTTCTTTATCTTCTTGGTCTTAGAAGGTGTCTTCTTCTTTGTAACAATTTCAGGCAATAAAAGCATCTCAGTAGTCCCTCCTTTGGAACGGGTACCAATCTTCCTTGAAGACAACTTCTTCTTCTTGCCGACTGCCTTGGTATCCTTTGTTGACTTTGCCTTGGATGTATCTGATTCTTGAGTGAATGTTACTGCTGCACCCTTTTGTTTCTTGTTGGCTTTACCACCACCGCTACCGCTATTTTTGGATTCATCACTCTTACGTTTCCCACTACTAGTAGAAGATGGAGTTGTCCTACCACTTCTACGCTTTGGGGATGTTGGTTCTTCCTCTTCAATCTCCTCTTCTTCCTCTTCACTATTTGACTTGGGAGATGATGACGATTCAGGAGTAACCTTGTTTTCGGGCTTGAGTTTCGGTCCACGGTTGGCAGCGGCTTCAGCTTCGGTGACGACTTTACCTAATAACTGTTCGGAGACATCCTCATTTCTTCGGCGTTTGTCAGAGGGAGTGACAATCCAAATAGGATTGGCATCGGTACTATTGGGAGACTTCTTGAACAGTTTTCCTGTAACTGTATGCCCATTATATTGGTACTGCAAGATGTTGGTGTAGTATATAGAGGAGGTGTATATATTACATATGTTGAGTGAGTTAGTGAACCATCGAAGAATGAACATGTCATATGTCATATTATTTCATACGCCATCGCCGCTTATATAATACATAGATATAAATGAACCAACCGTGTACAAATGACACGAGAACATATAATATTGCAAAACCAATTCAAAGCACTTGCAATAGACAGTACAATACATATAATACCTATCATATCAGACATACCTCAACGTACAACCCCTTTTTGTAAGTGGGTTTTCGGGCAGGTCCTCGACGGGGTGGTGCCATGTTTTTGAAAATCTGATGCTGAATAAGGTAATACTGTTGTAGATGGTGATACGATCGATATGATTAACCTACTGCAAATGATATTGATGCTAGGTGGAAGTTAGTAAGCGTAGGGATGGTGAAATATTAATGTCTATTGATAATGATCGCCAAACGGTCAATGTCTTGTCTTGCATTTTGCCCTCGGGCCAGTCATGCCCTTTGAGCACAAACTGAAATCAGAAATCAGAAAGCAAAATAGGACTGAGGACTCTCGAATTATTAACTAAACAGCGGCATATAAGCATTGCAAAGGAGCAGTACAGATAGAAATAGATCATTTATATTATATATTTGAAAATTAAAGTTGTTAGATCAAAGATATTATTGCTTGCAACAGAAGAAAAATACAAACTGCAGTACATAAAAATTTGAGTCATTTACTAGCGGAGATATAGAAGGTTTAGAGCTAGTAAAATATTAGAATAGTAATTGCAGTTTAATATCGTTGTTGGTAGTTAATTATCAGTTACAAGACGTCTGGACGTTTAAGATTAAGATACAGCTCGCACACAACTCAAACACAAAATAGTCATTGCAAATACAAAAATACTGAACAAAATGGATTCTAATAAGATTACATGTCAAAGAATAGCAGACTACTTCAATTGTCGTCTCATGCCTCATGGTGGAATTATCCTCTTCCCAGCAGTTATATGCACACTAGCATTATGTGCATCATTTGCCGACGATGGTTGTGATTACGCCCGAGTAAGCGGCCCTGCAGTTGAAATGTTAACAGGATCATCATCAGTACCATTTGTTGATTGTGGTATGTCGGCATATCGTATTCCGGGATATTATCCCGCCGAGAATTCATGGAGAGTAGTATATACTGATAATTGTCGTCCTTACGAATATATGGATTTATTAACAGACACCTCTTGGCTTGCATCAGAATGGTTACGATTCTTTGCATTAGTTGTTGGTGGTACTACAGCCATGTTTATATGGACGAGTGCATGTTTGACATTACGACCCAATTATTGGCAAGCGGCAGGAATTGGAGCAGCTGTTACTTGTGTGTCTACAATGTGTTCATTTGTTTGGTTCTACACAAAACTATGTCACGCAAACGCTACCAATATTAATGACTTTGAAGCAGGTAGAGTGGATGAAGGTGAAGGATCAACAACGCAGACTGAATGTACATTATTCTTTGGATCAAAGTGTGCCATTACATCTACAGTCCTCTGGGCAGTGGCCTCTGCGCTCATACTATTGAGACCGTATCCTTATCCAGTTCCCAAGTACATTGCCCACGACGATGATGATATAGTTCCATCGGTATCAAAGTTATCAAGTGATAATTCATCTTCAAGGTTTACACTGACTGCTGCAAATAGACGACAAAATATGGGTAAGGATGAGAAGAAGAACTCGTTTAGAACTGTTGAGACAATGTCAGAATCTCAAGGATCATTGCGCAATATATCAGATTCATTAAGAGCAGGCCCGGATAGTGAATACCGTCAGGAGAGGAAGGCTTTAGCTGGTTCTCAAATGAGTGGGATTACATATGCTTAGTGTTTGTTGTGTGTTGGGGAATGTAGTATGTAAACATAGTTGTATAATGATCAAGTAAGGAAGTTTTAGCCATAATCAAGTTACTTATTTTCTTATGCTTAGCTTCAGGTATCCAATCAACAACGTGGTATAACAAACGGGGCACGTAAAGAACACAAGTAAGGTACGTAACAATGAAAATCAAAGTAAAAAAAGATAATGTTTCAATTGGCGGTGGTCAGGTGGTATCCATCATTTTTGTGAATTACTCGAGGATTTGCATGCAGTTGATATCTTGTTCTTCTCTTGGCTTATGATCACCTGATCGATCCAATCATATGCTCGTGATGCTATCCAGTAGTATAGAAAGACGTAAGGGAAGTGGTGCTGCCAGCGGTGGAACATCTACTAATGCAAATGCTATTTTGTATTGCTATAGAATTTATCGGAGTCCATACATAATTGTTGTGATAGTGTTAGCTTTTGCAATAACAATGTACCTTGCTCTTATGCATGACGACATAACAAAAGCTAGTGTAGATCAAATTGAAGCGATAGACCAAATTATGATGGCTGCCGCTGAAAAGAAGGCAACATATAAATATGAAGATACAGTATCCAAAACAATAGTAGATGAGAAGAAGACAAACTTGAGCATACAACAATCTACTTTGGATCATCTCAAGACATTGAAAGATTTTCCCAAGATAATACATTTGATATGGTCTGATAAGGATATACTATCAAAGGATTATGAAATCATTGAACACGGAGCTAAGAAGCTTCAATCACTTAACCCAGATTGGCTATTTATAGTTCATGATTATAAAGATATAGATGACATGATGAGTCGCTATGGCGTACCTACAGATGCTCATATTGTTGAAAAAACAGATGCATTTCGACTGTTAAAGATATATGAACAAGGTGGAATATATGTAGACATTGACAGAGTAATGAATGTAAATCTGAACGAAGTGATAGATGTCAAACAAGTCAAGCTGATTCTTGCAACGTATTACGACATTAACTTCACTAACGACTTATTTGGTAGTAGTCCAGGCAACAAGATTATAATAGATGCATTCAAGAAACAACAACATAAAAGGAAGGGATTCAAGCGTAGACAAGGTTGGATAACATCATTAGATCAAATGGAACTGGTACGCACATATACTTCATCTATAGAAACAGCTCTGTTTGGTCGACGGATTGGCGCTGCAAGTAGTCCAGATAATAGTGCGGATGAGCATAGTATATGGGATGAAGCTCGACGAATCATATCTGAAGATTCAAATGGGATGATTGTAACATCCAAGGATATGTGGTGTGACGGCTTGCTTGTTGAAGACTATGAGGGATGCAAAGATATCTCGAGAGATAGTCTCTACGATGCATACAATGTGCAGGATTGGAATGATCAAGTAGATGGAGTATGGAATTCTTAGACATCTCAATACCAGGTTTAAAGTTTAACAATTTGTACATATCATAATGTTCTAACTGCTTCACACTATCTACTCGACTTCTGAAGGAGACTTGGCACTAATCTCCAAAGCATGAATCTTGGGCATGATTTCACCCAACAACATATATATCAATTGATGACGCATAACCAACTTTTTACCTTCAAATGCATCAGCAACGATTTCCAAAGCGAAGTGAGATTCTCCACTCTCTTCCCATCCCTTTGATCCAGCATGCCCGGCATGTTGTGATGAATTATCAGTAAGTTTAATTGATGTTGGTTTGAGTACTGATGTCAACGTTTGCATAATGGCATTGTACATTGGTTTTCCCTCGATCTCCTCAAAGGCTCCCTCTTCTCCCCCATCGATTTCATCATCACTGGCTGTATCCCCATTTGTTACCTCTTCTCCACTAGAACTAGCACTGCTGATACCATTCACTTCCTTCTCAACAGCTTCAGCAGCCTTCTTCTTCATAACAGCTAACATATTTAAAAATCCATTATTCCTACCCGGTGTTAAAGTTTGTGATATCTTAGCAGCTTGGATAAATTGTGGATCAACTGCATTAATTTCCTCAGGTGTACAGCCCGATAATCCTCTAATTAATAATGCTAATAATCCTTTAGTTAATAGTCCATCTGAATCGCCAATGTAATTAACTACCAATTCATTATCATCATCTTCCTTACTTTCGACAAGACAATCGACATGTACGGTTGATAAGCATCCTGGTACTTTGTTCTCTGGTATACGAATACTATCATCTACATTTGGTAATTTACTTGCCATGTATAATAGTTGTTTATGACGTGTTTTCTCATCTGTATATATAATATATAAGCAAGACATATATAATTAAGTGATTATTTGCAAAAGGTACATAAGATATGCAACAAATATAGAAACACTTACCTGGTATAGCCGAGAAGGCATTAGTCATCATCTCCAACTCCGGAGTTAAGTTTAATGTATTAATATCAAGTTCTGTAGACGATTGCAAAGTAGTAATAGTACTTCGTCTCGATGTGTGAGTGGAAGATTGCGTTGGATGACGCTGCTGACGTATGTTGATATTGTTTGGCGGTTGCGACCATGCCGATACAACGCCTAGACCCGCAATGGGTATGCCTGCTATTAGGAAGGGTTTACCTGCCTTCATCTTTAATGGGTTGCTCTTTCTCTGCTTCTATTACTGAATTCTAGGTTGCAATGTGGCGACCAGTTTATCGCTAAAACATAAATTTATTCCATTCATTTCAACTCGAAAATTGACCAACTCACTGTCATTGATCGGCCTCCTATTATTGCAACCCATACATTATTAACAGACATTGGAAGTGTAGTATTATTTAGTTCTAACGTTGATACTCATTTTGTGCGGGCAGCGGCGTCATTTTCTATCGAGGAGAAGTGCTTTACCCATACCATTACAAAAATATTTTCGAGTTGGCATTGCTGAATTATCATATCGGCAGTACAGTATATTCCAATCGAGCGGTATTATTATATTATTATATACAATATAGCAGGACAATAACAATATGAGCAGCCTAGGTCAAATGCTACGACACGCAGCAACATTTTCATTAGTCTATCTCCTACGCTTGACGAATCCAATAACATTCCTATCATCATCCTGTACAACAACAACAACTACTGTTTTATTGGCAACGTATATTGGTGTTTCTGTTATATCATGTGCCGAGGCAGCAGTTGCAACGGATGATAAAGGGACTCTATCAGCGGGTAAACTACGAAGTTTGGGAGAAGTAGGAAAGTCCGCATTGGTATTGTTTTATTTGATTGACTTTGCAACCCACGTGTACTAACAGAAGTTAATATCATTACTCTCTCTAACTTCTTAAACTGTGAAATGCATATCTTCCAGCAATGTCGGAGAGGAAATTTGACGAGGCAGCCGACTACTACAGCCAGGCAATACAAATCGAACCAGACAAAGCAACCAATTATTACAAATTGTATAGTGTACATAAACGTATGAGATCATTCAATTCTGCATTAAATGACATTACAAAGGCTGTGGAATTAGACGGATCTAAATCAGATTGGCGTATACAAAAGGCTAAATTATTAGTTAATCTTGGTAGATGTGAAGAGGCTACAGTTGAATATGTCGAGGCAGGTAAATTACTTGCTAATTCGGGTAATGAAAAGAAAATAACAGATACAAGAAATTTAGCCGAGGAGGCGAATGAATGTGCACGAAGTTCCAGAATGGCAATGCAATCATATCAAAATGAGAATTGGTCAGATGCCGTGAATCATTTTAATAAGGTATTGGGATATACAGTTGATACACCTGATTTATTATATATGAAGGCACAGTCTGAGTATCATACAAAGGATTATTATGGAGTGGTTTCAGATACGGGTAAGATTCTAAAGTCTTATCCAAAGCATATAGAGGCCTATCAACTTAGGGGAGAGGCTTACTTTCGATTGAATGAGATGGAAATGGCAGTCAAACATTACAGAGAAGGATTAAAGCTTGATCCCGAGCACAAGGGATGCAAGGAGGGACACAAGTTGGCAAAGAAAATCACAAAGAAGGATAAAAAGTCAGATGAGGCATTTGAAAAGGGCGAATATAAAAAGGCAATCGATGGTTGGTGGGAGGCGATGAATACCGACATTACTCTCCTGCCCTTTGTTCGGCCGACATTATTGAAGGTTGTCAAGGCACACATTGCATTGAAGGAGTTTGATAAGGCTATCGAGGAGGCCAAGAAACATGTGGACAACGAGGAGAGTGTCGAGGGATTGCAAGCCATGGGTGAGGCACAGTTGGCAGCCGAGAAGTTCGACGAGGCTGTTCGTACATATTCAAGAGCAGCAGAAATTGCTCCCGAAGATCAGAAGAGAGATGCTCAACAAAAGGCTGAGGAGGCAAAGGTGGCATTGAAACAGAGCAAGGAGAAGAATTACTACAAAATATTAGGCGTACCTCGCAATGCCAAGTTGAAGGAGATCAAGAAGAATTACCGAGAGTTGGCACTGAAGTGGCATCCGGATAAAAATACTGATGAACCAGAAAAGGCTGAGACGATGTTTCAAGATATTTCCGAGGCATATGAGGTACTGTCAGATAAGGAGCTGAGAGCAAAGTATGACCGAGGAGAAGATGTGTATGAGAATCAAGGTGGCGGCGGTGGAGGACAGAGGAGACATCATTTTAACCCCAACAACTTCTTTCAGCAAGGAGGTGGAGGGCAACGCCAACGGACGACGCATCATTTCCGGTATGGATAAAGTTATGTAGGCGAGAAAGTATGCGTGTGTGGGAAGTCTTTTATTTTACTTGAGAAGTAAAACTTTGATACTCTCATAATATATAAGCATAACACTTTGTTCTTCATCTATTGATAGACTTAGTAGCCATTAGAGTAGCTCTACGAGGGTATGGTATGCTCTGCTAGTTTCCCTCCTTAATATAGTCACGAGTCACGTGATCACCAATTTTTCACGGCGGGCGTGATTTTAAACAACATACTTAACCTTAAGGTATAAGCACCCTCGGGCCAAAGATACCGACATTTTTTGGGTTTACCCGTAGTAAAAATGAGGCAAAATCACTAACAAATCTGAAATATGAAGGTCTTCCAAACATCGAATTATAGATGCGGAGACATCATATCCAACGTAGAATTGCATGCTGATTCCAAATATGGTATTATATTTTTGCAATTGTTGTTATATGAAAAGTTATAAAGTATCTGAAAAAACTACTAAGTAGCTTACTAAGTAAATTTTTGATAGTCCTTTAAACACCGCGCCGCTCGGCATATGAACTACAAATATGTAGTAGAGAAGCCTTGTGCAATGAGGGCTCATTCTATCACGTAGTTGAATGGTGGTATCCTCGACGAAAACCCAAAATGTGCTACGGGATTTTCCTACGTAGAAATCTGGTACAAAAAAATAGGGCCGAGGCCGCTTATTTAAACAAACTTGATGTTGGATGGATGATTTAGAAGAAGAACTATTAAATATGAATCTACTGAGCAAGAATACAAAGAAATGGGGCAGGGATAGGGTATTAAGTCGCCGGAAGGGTGGTATGAAATGGTCGGCAAAGGCGGCAAACGGTAGGCCAATTAATAGATCACCTTCACCACTGTCAGAAAATACCAATAATAAAATTGTACCCTCATTAAATAATAATAAGGGTAGTAATACACCACGGTCTTTATTAACAAGAGGTACATCATCCCCTAAACGTAATGATAAACCATTATATATCAGTCCCCGTACGGTTAGCGTTATACAAACAGAAATTACTGAAAATTTACTTTTACCAGCAACACTCTCAAATATTTGTCTTGCTTTAGCCTCAAGTAACACAGTATTAGACACATACGCTGATCAGGATAATTATGGAGTAAATACTAACAGCAGTGATAATAATAAAATGAAATCACTCGAAATTATGGGTACGCATTTAAACCAACTATCATTATCACCTACACAAAAGCGTATTAACCACAAAAATGAATTCAGGGAAGTTTGTTATTCATTAGTTAGTGGTGGTAATTCAATCATGTTAAATTCATGGACGGACGTTGAAGATAAATTATCAAGTATATTTTTATTTAGTAAGGTTGATATTGAGGTACCGAATAATAATAATTCGAAGTTGGGTAGTATCCCAACATTAAATCACAGGGGTGGATTGAAGGTTACACCCAAGAAGGTTAATCGTTCACCTAAACGATCTCGTATGATTAAACCCCTAGTATCCGTAGCCAAGAAGGTAAACAATGTCATATCAATTAGTTCCTACAAACAAATGATGAAGAAGAGGATGGGGGAAAGTAAATTTTTACAAATCTTCAACCACGCCGAGACTATAACCACCACCAAGAAACCTGCTGCTGTTAAATCATATGATGAATTTGCCAAGGATATTGATGATAAGATTAAACAGAATGAGGAAATTAAACGTCAAGATCAGATACGACAGGAGAAAATCCTTGCCGAGCAGAAGGCCAAGGAGGAGAAGGAAGCTAAGGAACGTGAGGCTAAAGAATCAGCAATGAAATTAATGCGTCCATTAACAGACGAGGAACAGCACATTGTTGATAGTGCAATACATGGTATTGGACCGGTAGCCGAGATATTAGTCCGACAGGATGCAGACTCCGTTCAACGGGGTAGTATGCAAACACTCCAACCAAACACATGGCTGAATGATGAGATTATTAATTACTTCCTCAAGAATTGTTTAGCCAAGAGGGATGAAAAATTATGTGCCAAACAACCGGGTAGGAAACGATCACACTTTTTTAATTCATTCTTTGTCCAGACAATGTTTGATGAGAAGAATTTAAATCCAAGTCTTCGGGGGAAGTATAATTATAAGAATGTTAAAAGGTGGGGAAAAAAGGTACCCGGGAAGGATGTGTTCAACTTGCGGTATATTGTATGTCCCATTAATCTGGATAACATGCATTGGACATCAGCTGTTATCTTTATGGAGTTGAAAAAGATTCAATACTTTGATTCCATGGGAGGTACTGACAGAAGTAAGCTTGAGGGGTTGTTACAATATTTGAAGGATGAACATAAGGCCAAGAAGGGAACAGAATTGGATGTGTCGGAATGGGAGTTGGTGCCTTGTACTATGGACACTCCTCGGCAGAGAAATGGTAAGTTTTGGGGATGTTTGTGCATGACTTTTTATTGTTAGATTGACTGGATACTCACATTTTCTTCTTCTCACATCTCCCCCAATACAAATAGGCTTTGACTGTGGGGTATTTACGTGCATGAACTGTGACTTTGTCTCCAAGGATTGCCCCCTCGTCTTCACCCAAGACCACATCAATCAATGCCGTGAGAGGATTGCCCTCTCCATTATGAAGAATTGTGCTATTGAGTAGATTTTTGTGTATGTAGTGGGTAATTTTTATAGGCTTTATTTTTCATCTACTTAGACTACTTCTTCATATAGAGTAAACCAATGTATGTCATAGTTTGCCTAGTTTATACTTCACATAGTACTGCTCCCTTTTACAACCTACTTAGCTATTTAAAAGATGAGAGTATCCATCGGATAAATCGGGGTATTGGTATCCTTTTCTCTCAAGTATATGTGACTGCTAATCGATCAGCCTCAGTCTACATACAACAAAAATGGCTCTACATTTATATATACCAATCACACTACATCTGTACTCCGATCTTAAATCATCATCATCTCGGCCTCTTTCGAACTTGATGCAGAGGCTAAACTAGCCACTGGACTCACACTCCTCGATCCTGTATTATGAGTCAACATCTTACTCCATTCATTCTCAAGCTGCTTACTATAATCAACCTGTACTCTAGCATGGCTAACATACAATTTCCGTAGCTCCAAATCTACTCCTTGCTTGAATCTATCCATCTCCCGAAATACACGTGCTGTAATGGTATCCAACTCAGATAGTGCCTTGTTTGCAGATTGTTTGGCATTCACCACCGCAGTTTGTGCTTCTGAAATCTTGGTATCTGCATTGCCACTATGCCCCTTCTCGTCTACACTCTTTTGAAGTTTCTCTAATGATGCCTCACGATTCTTAATCTGTTGCAAATACGTATTGTATGTTAACTTTGCATTAGTACGTCGTTTCACGGCCAATCGGGCAGCCTTGATTGACCATTCGAGTTGATTCATTGGTGATCCGACTTTCGCTTCATTCTCATCACTCTTAACCTTGTTTATGGCTGATAGGGAGGCAAATACATTTGAGATTGTTTTAATAGAAGGTAGGTTGGATTTCTTAGCTGGCTCCGATTCTGCACTACTATTGGCTGATGATTCAGGATCGTATGTTTGATGTAATCCAAATAAAGATTGACCCAATTCATGCATAGTTGTAGATGTTTCTTTCGAGACATGGACAAGGTATAATGTAGCCTTTGATAATGATTTGACATGTGTTTCCAATGTATTCAGGTATGAATCAACCTCCTCCATCTGTTGTCCATCACGTGTATCCTCAAGCTCCCCTCCTCGAGCTACATTTACTTTCACGCCAGCTTTAACAAAGAAGTGTTTAGCCTTTTCAGTAAACTTTTCCTTAGGTGATGATGGATCATCTGCCGAATCATCATCTGCACCTCCATTCCCTGGATTAGCTTTTTTTGCTGCCTCGAATACTTCAGCGTCAGGTGAAAAGAATGCAGCCAAAGAAGGAGCACCCTCAAGCTCGGGATGTACCTGAACTCTCCTCAAGAAGCTCTCAATATTAACTCTACGCTCTTCAATCAATTCCTCACTCATACGTTTTGATAATTGTACAGCTTGTGTATGTGGGATGATTGGAACTATTGCTCCCGGTTTTTCAGCATGTAATCTTTGGAAGAGCCATTGAAAGTCACTATATCGACGTCGTACGCTTGCAATTGGATCTGTTGAGTATTGACCTTGACGTACATCAATACGGTAATATGTATGTGTTTTACGACCTTCTCCTATTTGTTGTGGATCTGTTACCTGTGTGTAGTGAGGTTGTAGTGAGATTTGAACACATCTTATGTACTTATTAGCAGCCCTCAGATATTAATATACTATACACTTACCGACAAATGTAAAGTACTACCGGCACTAGCTCCCTCAATCATTTCTTCACGTGCCTCTTCATCCTCCTATTAAAGAAGCAATGAGTTTGTAAGTTAATATAACATGAGTGGAATGCAATTAGTATCTCTTCTTTACTTACTGCAGTGGTCATTGAAGGTGTTGCCGGCGATGGCGGCGCAGATGGTGGAGAAGATGCCGGTGGCGGGGCCGCATTATCAAATAACTCAGCATTTGGATCTATCGACATGATTTTATTTATATTATTACTTGCTTTTAGTGGACTACCTGAATAATAATGAGTGGAAGAGGAGGAGAGAGAAAGAATTGAAATTTTGAGTGTATCATCTGTGTATTCGTTTATTGCAATGCATATGATATGTAAACCATAAACAAATCTTACCTGCCGTGGAGTATTCCATTCAGTATATAGAGATTGCAATGTAGGTGTCTTGCCAAAGGATTATGAGCCGCCAAGCAAAGTTGAGTTTAGTAGTGGATTTCACTTCTTGCAATAATTATGCGATAGCATTGGCGATAAAACGCACTCTACTCTGCCTCAATCACGCACTTAGCAGTTTGCAATGGATAACTGCCTATTACTGGCCATTGTCCATTATCAACCACCCTCCTCTTAGTATCAAAGGCAATATCTTTGAGCTAATGTAGGTGGCAATAGGCAGAGCAACAGGCATAATTTCAATACAATCCTCAAAATTAAAAGCAACGATGAGTGATGTGTATGAATAATAGATACTAACTGTTGGTGGATTGGATTAACAGAAAGATAGACAGTATAGATGGGTAACAGCAAGGAAGAGAAGCGTAGACACTCTGTAGAGGAGGCTTTGCATGCAGTTGATGTAATGGCAGTAGTAGATGATGATAACATTATCGACGATGGCGACGGCATTGAAGTTGGCTCGACACTTTTGTCTACCAAGAGTATGCTTCCCACATTCAATACAAAAGGCAGTTTCACTGGATATGATAAACGTAAGATTAAGAACGATATATCAGCCAAGTTGGAGAGTAGTCAATATGTAAGTTGATTCTATCTATATATCATGTCAGACATATGTTATATATTAACAATCTACTAACACATGATATGTCACTATGTCACATATCTTAGGGATTCCACTATGACAAGCATAAGAAAAAGAAGAGAGTAGATGCCAGAGACTTAGACGTTGCCAACATGAGTACAGAGCAGTCATCCAAGATGGAAGAGTTCTTAACGAACCCTGATTCGATGGCTTGGTAAGTAGTTGTGCATAGATCATGTGTGAGATCATTATGTGTACGAAACGTTTGTGTCAGATCTAATCCATACTACTTACTCTGTCTTTTTACATCATAGGGAAGATCTAGTTGCATCAATGAAGAAGGAAAAGAAGAACAAATCGAGGAGGAAGCATAGGAGTAAACGAAGAAGTTCTAGTAAAAGTAATACCAGATGCCTGACGCCAGTAGACGAGTCTAGTGCGAGTGAATGTTCATATGATTTGACTGGTGATAGTGTACTAAGCGGTTTACCATCTGTAGATGAATATGATTATGATGATGCAGAAGATTATGGGGAAGAGGAGGAGATTGACTTTATCAATGGAGATGAGGAGAATCAACAGGATAATCAGTACGACGAAGATGACGACGATGAGTTAGAAGACATTGACTTTAACTTCAGCTATGGTGTGACAAAGATTGATCATCTACCAAAGACAAGGTCATGTCAGGATGTAGCTATTCAACATCCGGTATATACCAACAAGTACAAGAAGAGGAGGAGAAAGTGTACGGCGTTTGCATTACTCATGTTGATTGCAGGACTTGTGGTGACAGTATCTTACATTTACTTTCCTAACGGTGGAGTTGTAGAGGCAATCAAATACGTCATCCCACCTGTAGGTCCAGATCATCGTCAAGAACTTGTTCCAACATGTATCCGAATTACCACAGGCAAGAGCAACTTTAACGATGGATATCTTGATATCTTCGTGGATGAGGGCAATGGAGCAGAGGAAGTGACGGTCACGGGTATTGACTATGCACAAGGTGAGGTGGTTCTTGACGAATGTTATGATGGAGTAGCAGATGTGATGGTCCAAAATAGGAATCATGATGCCTGGGCTGGAATGATTGAGTCTTCAATAGACAACGGAGCTTCTTACTTCCCAATGAAATGCAGTAAGAACTGTTCTGGTAGTAAAAGTTCAGAGGTTTTAGTAGTAGATGGAAATGAAGATGGTGGCGATGGGCTCAACCCAGAACCTGCCCTTTGTCTCAATGGACACAAATGTACTTTGACAAGCGTAGCAACTTCTTCCGAGCGGAAAGAAGAGGAGGAAAGTCAAGCTGCTGATAAGGAAGGGTAAGAAGCTAGCTGGGGAAGACAAGCCTAGCTTGCTTTGTAGATAATCATTTGTAGAGATTAACGTTAACGAGTTTACTAGATATGAATCGGTCTCCAAACATGATAGACATTGATGGCTGGCTCTATCTCCTCCAACCAATCCCTCTACTCCTACTTCCAGCCCCACTCGGTATCTCATCAGCAAGATAGATAAGATACCATAAAGGATACCTACGATACCATGTTGAAAAATGACAGTCGCGTCGATCACAGTACAGATATCCACCATCAAACAATATATGAATATACCATAGGATAGACAATGGACAAAGGCAACGAAGATGGGATGGTGCCATCTATTCGTCTACTACAAGACGCTGTAGAAGAATGCTCTAAAATTGTTATCGTGGATTGCAATTATAAAGATACTACAGGTGATGATACGACGAGTTGTAGTAGTAAGAAGGTAAAGAGCACATCAGAAGATGATACACCTTCAAAAGCATCTGCACCTACCTCATTTTCACTATTTGATATGATGGATGCACAAAAGGGTGCATTTTCTTTACCACCTAGAGTTATGGCATATCAAGTTTTAGAGACATATGAACGTGAACAAAAAAGTGGTAAAAGTATTGAGGATGGTAAATCAACAACATTGGAATTATTAGAAAAGGCCGATGATATGGAAGATCTAAGTCCTGATTCAGAGTCATGGGAAGAGATACGAACGATATTATACAATGGATTAATCAATATTTCGAATAATATAGATGAAGCATCACGATACTTAGAGGTACATATTTCACTTCATGAGAAATGTCGAAATAATAATGCATTGATAAGTCAACTTTGGGGATTGGCACAAAATATGATTGGTTCACTACTTCACTTTTCTAATCAATTTGAAGAAGAGAAGACGGGTATATCTTCTGATAGTTCAAAACATGCAATGGATCTATGTTGGGATATCACACTAGCAATACTAAATGTTTTATCTAAAATGGCGATAGACTATGTCATGTCTGCTGTTGGGAATGAGTTGGAGATTGAAAGAATGGTTCTGGGTATCTGCTTAATACTTTCAAATGACTACTTGGCATGTATTATGGGAATGATTGAACCAAAGTCTGGCTTCTTGGAAATATGGTCACGTTTTGTAGACCCAAAGAAGTTCATGTCCATAATACAAGTGTCTGGACTAGGTGGTATTGTATTGAAGAGGTGTGAAAGTTTGGGAAGGAATGATTCAAGTAAAAGTATATGCAAAATGATACAATCTACTGAGATCGAGATTGATAGTACCCTACTAGCTGATATGGAACACTCCAACTTTCTACAATCATTATCAATTCTACGCACAATCTTGTTTCGATGTGGTGGATCAAGAGAGATAGTGTCTCTAGTCCATGATCAGTTTACTAGCGATATAATAGCATCTTGTGCATCATTTGTCTTGGATAAAGGGGTTGCCAGTACTAATGATGTTCAAGCTATATTGAAGAAGACAGTTACTGAATCAAATGAAGGCAAACATTTGGAAGCTTCCACTACTTTTGATGATATGAAGGCGGTAGTTCGAAAACCTTTTCATACCGAGCTAAAGATGAAGAAAGACAACGACAATGATTTGGAGCTTTTGTGCACTCAAACTATACAACTTCTTGGCTAGGACATACTTTCGATTTCATGGTATATGCCTAATTATAACGCAAAACTAGAAGAACTAAGATATAAGATAGATATCCCCCACATCTTCCTCTTCCCCTCCTACGTTGTCTTTGTAGCCTTTGGGGTCACATGATCATAGCCTTTAGGTACTGCGTGCACTGTACGTGCGTGCGTGTTTTTTCCATCTCGGCACTCAGCCACGAGGATACCTTTAATGACATAAAGAGACATAAAGAGATTTTCATCATACCACCTACATATATCTACTCAGCCGATATCATAATACCACTACTAAAGACCATGTACTATTATATTGCTTTACTTGGCCTTATCATCGGGATAAGTAGCGGCTCTAAGAATGATCTGGAACTGCCGTCGAATCAGGAGGTAGCCGTGAGTTGACCTGAACGTAGTTAACGAACAATAAAAAGCTTCTGAAGTTCAGATACTTTTTCCGGCATAATTTTCTTAACGTTGAATGCTTGATTTTCCCCCCTCATCGACGACACTCATCTCATATTCATATGTCGTGTCAATTCAATATGTATAGGCTGCAACAGCTACATTACTAAGGACACAAAGTCACGAACGTCCACGTCATCGTATCACTGATACTGCCGATCTACCATACTTTCCAGGAAGAGAAGGTGAATTGTGTCGTCGGAAATTGGTAGCAGACTGGGAAGAGTCGGTCAAGCCTAGCGGTGAGGTAACCGTTGGTGAAGCTACACTCAATTATCAAGCTCTTCAAGATGTCATGAAATCCGATCGGTTTAAAGTTGCACGATCACTCTGTCAGCCTGAGATTGAACTGTACAATCGGGCTGCTGCAATCGTATGCTCCCTAGAGAGTAGTGAAGTTAAAAAGCATGATCTAACTTACACAGAGGCATGGGGAGGTAGTGCTCAGTTCATGGACGGGGAATACGATTTGGCAACAATGTTTGTATATACTGACAATTTTAGAGATGTTGGAGCAACTTCGACATGTCTTGTTGATTGTCAAATTGGTGGAGACGGTTGCAAAGAGTTGGAAATGTGGCTTCCTCATTTCGGTGATACCAGTGCTGAACAATACTGCAGTTTGAAGTGGTATGGCATCGACAACGCTTATGGTGATTTAAAGATTTGTGCTGCAAAAGCAATTGGTGAATCGAGTCTGTCGACTAAAGATGAGTATGCTAATGCTTTCACAGTTAGTCACCTGTCTCAATTAAACTGTGCCTATGATTACTGTCACGGCGAGTCTGATATGGAGGAAGTAACAGTAGCAGCAGACTGCGCCCAAAGCCCTGGTCTTGGTAATTCTTGCTCTGCTGACAACTCCTGCCCCCATGGTGAATCTGGTCAGGTCTGTTGCAATGGTACTTGTTTGTGTCCTGACATGTGCACAGAGAAGAATCGTAGTTCTACTAATGATGAACCTGTGAGTAGTAGTACATCATCTACGGTATCGCCTGGGTCAAGTAGTAGTGCAAATGGTCATGGTCATCAACGTGCACAACAATATTGTGAACAGCCAGATCCAATTTTGTATCCAGAAGGATGTCGTCTTGAATATAATGGAAGAGTATTCAACAAAGACGGAGGTGCTTGTCAGGGACGATGTTACTGTCAGCATATCCATGAAAGATTCAGGACAAGGTATGGAGGGAGGACTTATGCGTGCAGCTCACCCCATTTAGATGATCTACCCGAAGAAAACGAAGACTCTGGGGATGTTGTTTACTGAGACAGAGGTGTGACGTACCAAAGAAGATAAGAAAGCAAGGGAATAAGTGAACAAGTAAATAGACAATGGGGTGTGTAAATATAAGCAAAGGATACCCAAAAGAAGAGTACCTGGCTTAGTTGTTTTAGTTGTCGTCTCTTGTACCAAAGATTATATTACCATCAATAGGAACCAGAAAAGGTTAGGGGAGTTGAGATATCTCTATTGTATAAAGAGTATGCCTCTTATAGTTTGCTGACGAGACGATATAGATAGCTCATAATATAATCTATGATGTGCCTCTAGATTGTACCACTGCACCACTGCACCACCCACCATCCACCCACGCACTCAAGCAAGTTATAGGATACCAACGAGAAAAGATACCCGACAGATTTTCTTGCATTTGCAAAAGTCAGTTGCACACACTCGCTAGATATGTACCATACCTACCGACTCATTGCCTGCTTCATAAAAGTACCACCACTACCTGCAACATAGCGCGCTATTGACACCGTATTAAAGACCTCTAATAATATACGTCGTCCTTCTCTCTACTCGGATTTCATCTATCAGCCATCTACACAGAAAACAATCTAAAAAAAATACTAAAAAATGATATCACAACCAATTTTATTATCTCTTCTCATCACAACAACTTGTACCTCTGTTGTTGTTGCCACTGATACCGTATCATCTAATCTACGAGGATCCTCTAATGATAAAATATCCTTACCATGGGAACAAGAACTGCCCGCTGAATATTCCGATAGTAGTCAAGATACTAGTAACATCATTCCTGAATTAGCAACATCACGACGTCTTGATGATGGAGCTTGGTCATCTATTCAATCCAATTCAGGATATACACCCTCTCCATCAACATCGGCAGTACCCACACCTACACCACCAATAGCTAAAACAAAACGTAATGGCGAAACATTATACATATCACAGGAATGTGTAACCAAACTTGAAGCAACAGCCGGAGATAATGGCCGTCTAGGACCAGAAGGTTATTTCCTATTCAATGAGGCATTATCAAATAGTTATTATGCATCCATCAATGTTACTGAATATTCGGAATTGCCATATACCAATAAATTTGCATTCGTTACTTTAAGTTGCCAATGTTCAGCATTCGGCGGGGCATCGAACTGTTGTCAAATGCAACGTGCTAATATTAATGTACAGGGTATTGATGAACCATCAGAAACTTGGTCTGATGAATTTACACAATACATTGCAGATATATGCTCAACGACGTTAGATGCTATCGGTGAAGAGAATATTTTACCACCCAGTGGTGAAGGAAGTTGGACACAAAAGCCGACCGGATCGCCTACAATGTCTGCTAATCCAACACAGAGTAATGTACCAAGTATGGAACCTACTGCCAGTTCGGCACCGTCTTTAAGTGCCTTGCCTTCATTCTCACCTACAAGCTCTACGGCGCCCTCTGATAGTCCTACGGTATCATCTGCACCTTCTGTTAGTAGTAAGTTTATCTGTAATGATGTATTTGTTCTTTGTAATCTCTGGGTATCTTGGGTATCTTTTCGTGACACATGATATGTCTAACCAACATCCTCTGAATCTCGTACAATCAAAATAGGCATTCCCACGGCTCCTACCCAGGCCCCATTTGATGGTGATGGTATCATCAAGCCTGAGGGCCCAGATGGCAATGATAACAATGGCGGACTTGAGGCTGGAGCATGGGCTGGAAAGTCCGCGTTTGTATTATTTTATCATGAGATGCTTGTGCCACATGTACTAACTTAAGTTACACTCACCTCTCTTCATCTAATAACGCGCATCTTCCAGGTATTGCCATTGCCGGTGCCGCAGTCGTTGGATTACTTGCCTTCCTACTCTTTGGACGTCGTGGTAGTGAGAATGATGACAACTCATCCTCTGGTGATAATGACTTGGATCAGATGGGCGCTCAGGGTAATGCCAAGGCATCATTACGTGCCATTACGAATGGTAACCTACTTGAGGATGCGCCGGGTCGTATTCCAAGTCCGGATGGTACTAACTCTGTTACTGATTGTGATACAGCAAGTGATGTAACGAGTTTGGCTAGTATGAATACTGGTATTAGTACAGGTGTGGCAGCAGCTGCCAATCCATCTAGTTATTATGCAAATAATAGTTTGTTGGGTGGTAGACCTAATGATGAGAGTGTGCTGAGTGACTCTTCAGATGGTCCAAGTCTCTTTACAGATGAGGAAGGTTTTGAAAGGAACTTAAACAATGGTGTAGGCTTAGCTGGAGGTAAGTTGTATTGCGCATCTTTGTTTTGACTTGACGACTCTTCATATCCAGCGAAATCTTGACGCCCTTCTTTTCTCTCGTCGACTTATGAACAGAGGATTCATTGAATGAAGAACCAGAGTCGCCAGGCTTTAATGAAGCTATCGAGTCCGGGAACTGGGAGAGAGTAGCAGAAAGTGCTGCGAGATTGATTAGTGATCCTATGCAATCTACCAATATGCCTAGCACGAGTATGGAAGTGTAGGCTTTGATGAAAGAAGGAAAGTAGCGGATCTTATTTTTTACGCTCCTTCTTTAGTGGTGTAGTCTGGTTCTATTATTTGTGGGAAAAGATGATATATTAGAAATTGAAGTTATATTGAGAGAGTGTTTGTGGTAGTCTGGCTCTTGTTGAGTCTCTTTGGAAGTGATTAGAAAGATGCTTAGAGAGCACTCTCCTGTTCAATTTTTGGGGTTGTTTGTTTTGTAATACAGTACATAGTTCATAAGTGTAATGTTTCGCCAGTGGGTGAATTAACAAGAAGGACTAGAGATATATGAATGCAGTTATGAATAAACTAATGCTCTTCCCCACCAAAGTAGAAGCAATCTCCCGCAGAATACCGTTGAATCGCCAACTTTATATTTCATTCGGATTGGACCTGTACTGGCAAGTGGCACGCATTGATAGTTGCTTGCTCTAGTCTGAGCAGAAACATTAACTGATACTGCTCATATACGTATGTTAAATATATTCTGTAGACGATAATTGCCTTATTTGGTTCATCCTATGCCGCCTACACATAGGAACCACATCATTGCAAAACATCAACAATCACAAGAAAACAAAGTTCTTACATTATATGAATATCATGTCATCTACCTATATCATCCTTCATTAAGAAGTACTATCACCCTCTCATTATCAAATAATAATGTGATACAATTGATTGACAACATACCCACCTCATTACATCATATTATCTTCTCACTCTCACACATACATGTGTCATAATTTTATGATGAGAAACATTTAATACCACTTTTATTTCGCCGACAGGTATGAAAGCATTGGATTAACAACAGCCATCCTCGAGCCAATATTTATGTGCTTTTGATTGGCAGTTTTATATTTGGCTGAAGATATGGGGCGGAGGATGTGAATATGAAGGCAATAGGTTGCATAAAAAGCACTTGCACTAATAGAAGCTTTCCTAATATCATCCGGTGATATATACTACTTCGTCAACACAACAATATAAGAGCTATCCTTATCATCATTCCATGATGATGATGTTCAGGCATATTGTCCTCATTGCAATTGGTATTGCCAATGTCTCTGCAAATGATGTACACTTGAAAGATGGCGAGGTTGCATCTATCGTTGAACAACCTCGTAAAAATCTCCGTGGTGTTACAGCCACGATCGATGACTCCGATGTGAGTACTGAGACTGTTGGTTGGCTAGCTGCAGCACATCGTATGCTTGCCAAAAAGAAGCTTACCCCGGCACAAAAAGCAATGAAGAAGGCGAAACAATTGGCCAAGAAGGCAAAGCTCGGAGGAGTGGTTAAGAAGAAGAATAATGGTAAGAAGAACAATGGTAAGAAGAAGAATGGTAAGAAGAATGGCAATAAAAATAAGGTGAAGAATCCTACTAAACTTAATACTGAAAGAGCAGAGTGTACCGATCGTGGCAATAAGAAGTGGTGTACAAACGAGGTAAGAGCTATAGAATTGGATTGTGTATGATATGTTTATGTAAACTTTATCACAGATGCACTTAGTCTAATTATATCTATCCTGCTATTACACACATCCTATCCTCATAGTGGCAACCTACCTCCGGCGAGTGTAAGTGGTCCAAGGGGGAGTGCAGTACTGGCCGAGCAAGCTGTAGCTATCGTGGCAACGAAAAATGGTGTCTCAACGAATGGCAACCTTCAGATGGCGACTGCCAGTGGACTAATGGAGGGTGCAGTACTGTTGCTACTAATGAGCGAAAAGAGTGTAATGAACGAAGAAATGAAAACTGGTGTATGAACAAGGTAAGAGCAATTAAATTGTATATGAATGTGATGTGTATACCTCTCATCACGGATGCACTAAATGACTCTATCCTCCTCAAAGTTTCAACCTACCTCAGGAGACTGCGAGTGGTCAAATGACATGTGCCAAACAGCTATGATTGAGTGCCCTGAGAAGCCTCAGTTAGGCTGCGATAAACTCAAGTGGCCTAATATGTATGACTCGGATCCCAAGAAGACACCCCTGGAGTTCATTGCAAGGATCAAGGAAGAGGACCTTCACAGTATCAAGACAGATACGACTTTTCAGTATGAGGTTCCCATCTTATTCAAGGAAAGTAGCTGTGATGGACTAGACGGCTATGTAAAGGTCGGCATCCGCCGCAAGAAGGGTGCAGCCATTATTAACGATTTCGTTGTTTACCATATTGTTTGATTAGATTATTGGGCATAGAATATGTGCTAGCCCATCGCCCGATTACTCAAAACCGTTCAACAAGAGAGGCGACTCAGTAAATGGTATGCCCCCAGAACTTACGAAGAGCATTCTTCATGTCGGTATCCAAATCTTCAAAGTGTTGAGAATCAATTGCCTCGGCTTGTGTTGAACAGTCACGCCAGATACCAATGATACATTCGGCAGATTCATGAAGTACATTCTCGTCTGTGTAGTGAGTTAGTTCATACCTTGACACCACAGATTGAAACTTATCAATAATAGTATTCACTGCACCGACAGCATTCAAACCTGCATACTCTTCATGACGCCACTGGCCAGCTAAAATCTTTAAATGGCGGTGGACATTATCCCTAAGAATGTAAAGACAAAATGTTGCTTCCTCAAGTTTGGTTGTATTCAATGGTAGACTGATAGTAGTGATATTATTTAGGAAATTGCCAAATGGATGATCACCGATAAACATGCCAAGTTCATCATGTGCTTTGGCAAGCCCTGGTAGAACAAGATAGGCACCTCTATAAGCATCTATATCTAATTCATTCATTCCCTCAGTATTGGCATTGAAGTTACCATATTTAGAACAATACTCTTTGGCTGCATCTAACCATTGTATGCTGCCTGTTATGTTATTTGTACCAACATCTTTATTAGTACAGTCCCAACACCTGAGCAATGCCTCGCTAGGGTTGAGACTTGAACTTAGAATAGTACAAGCTGCCAAAAGACAACCTACTCCTCCACATGAATGTTCACACTGCTCAATTTGTTTTACTGATAACTTTGATACAACTTTAAGTTTCTCAGCCTCAACAACGTCTTCATCCATTGGCTCGGCAGCCACCCCGGCAGCCACCTTCTTGTTGGCGTCCGTCTCATTCACGTCTGAACTCTCCTGCGTTTCTTTCTTCTTGATTTTCTTTAGGGGTTGTTGTTCGTCGGCAATCTTTTCGTCGCCGCTTGTTGTTAGATCGGCCTCATCAATATTGTGAAGTGCACGTTTATTATTATCCATCTTAGTAAATATAGTTATTAATAGACGTCAACCAGCATCAATAATAAAGAAGTAAGTTGTTACGTTAAGTCGAGGGTTGTGCTCTTTTTTTTCATCCTTGACTCGTTTTTCAGTCACTATTAGCTAGATACCTTAACAAAGCTTAACAATTATCGTAATCCCTTGCAACATCTCCAGGCAGTATTGAAATATGATATTAAAGTGGAACCCCTCTCTATTTGGTGGTATACAGGTAGTTGCATTTGATTTAGAAGCAACTTCTACCATTCCAAACCAGACCTTTATATTTAAAGTCTATGCTGAAAGGTCAGATGGAGAGGTGTTTGACAGTAAGTAAGGAGTGCTATTATTATCTCTAACATAATGTTTGATATATACTAACTTCAATAATCTGCCATACATGACATTATATTAGAATGGGTAAAACCACCGGGTGGTAGTGCAGCTATACCCGACAAAGTCAAAAACAAAATATGTAAATTATCTGAGGCTGATTTACGTGAGATTGATACTTCTGCCGGGTGGGAGGTAATCGGACCTGCATTCTACAGGTTTATATCGGGTTGTATGCTTGTAGCATATAATGGCAAGGGGTATGATCTTCTTCTCTTACACAAGGAAGAGGAGAGGGTGAAGAGTAATACTGTATTTAATAATACAACATTAGCATCAATTACTGCTGGAACATTAGATGTTATGGAAGTAGTTGATGATCGCAGGATTGATTATGCTGGTATTACAGGTAAACCTCGTCCATTTTATCCTTCAGGGTATCCCATCAGAAAGTTGGATAAATTGTATGAATATGTTTTTGATGAAAAATTAAAGGCACATGATGCAGAGGCTGATACACAGGGAATGATGAAGTTATTGGATGAATTGGACCCTACAGGAAAGATGAGAGAGATTCATATCTCTAATTCTGTTGCACCATGGTTGGTTTTACCCAAATTGGAACGGTTAGTTAAAGCTGCCAACATTACTGTGACGGTGGGTCCGAATATGATTCCTAATATACTCCGTCGAATTCAGGACATACGCGGTTTGGATGAACTTATCCAACAAGATCTATCAGCTCTCATGCCAACAATCAACAATGTTGCAGCTAACACTACACAATACCCACCTGAACCTGAAGAGTACCAACCGCCTTTCCACATCATCCACATTTGTGCCTTAGTTTTGGTTTTGGCAGGGTCATTTAAGGGTGCTGCAAGAACACAAAAACAAAAGGAAGCTCGTTTCTACAAGCCTATGCATGAGTCTATTGAAGGTATTGATCAGAACAACCCAGGTGTATACATCTTCCCATATGCTGAATCTGACGATGCCCAAAGTGGTGCAGCAAATTTCATCAACGGGACATTGTTTCGTCTTCTTCAACCAGCAATGCCTACTGCCATGGAAGATATCGTAAGAGGCCTCCTTAGATACAACAAACATGCAAGGAATGATATGGCGCGTGAAGGTGTTATGGCTGCTGGTAAAGATGGAGATGGATCTTTTTATTGCAAATCGGGAGGTTCACAGGATCCTGAATGGTTTTTATCCATCAAAACCAAAGATGTTCTCAGTCCAATCAAGTCATTATTGAACAGAGATTGTTCATGCACTATCTCCAACCAAGGGGTTGGGGGGTATTTTGATTACCGTACAATGTTCCAAACCTACTTCTTCCTGGCGAACTATTGGTGTTTGACAATCAAGAGGCTTCAGTTCATGGTTATATGTGTACTTCTCCGTCCACTTAGGATTGTAGGAACACACATTCCTATAATGTACACTCCCTTGGTGACGTTGGCTAGGAAAACATTGGGTGTGATATTAGGTGCTTCAAATGATGCACATGGTGTTGGACTTACAGCTGATTGGTATTACGGACGCTTCATTCGTATGGCAAGTCACAACAGATTGCCAAACCTCTTTCGTTATAATTTTGCAGGATGGAGTATGACTGATGCTGGTGTGGGACCAAGGTTTAGGCTTTATCAATCCAACAAGGCTTTTCTCCAAGGCTTTAGTCGAGCAATAGCAAAGGTCCTTTATTTCAATGAGGAGAATGAGTTTGGACTAGGGTCGGATAATCTTCGTGATACGAGTCAGCGTGAATCATCACCAGATACACGTGCACAGTATCAACTTGAGTATAATGTAAAGCAGACTGCCGTGTTACTCTTGTATGGTGGGTCATTTGATTATGGGAGGAGGAGTCAATGGTTGGCAGTCCTTGTACGTTATCTGTTGTATACAGTATCAAATCTTGAGTATCAAGATGAAGTACGTGATTTCCTCGATGGTTTACTGTCTTATATCAAAAAAGTAAATCCATCATAAGATATAATATAAAAGACTTGTTAATTGTTTTACATAAGCTACAAACCGAGTACAAAACTTCGAATTAGTCTACCCTCTCTACCATAACATTCTGCATGAATATTGTCTCTTGGTATTTCAATTATATTATACGAACCCATTTCATTAGCATCATAACCTACATACCCATCTTTGGTTATATACCAAATCTTGCTATCTGTATCCCCCAAGATGTCTAATATTACTTCCTCAACGTGATCCTGATCCCATGGTACACAGTCGACTCCCTTGAAACATGACATGGCATTATAAAACATTAATGACTTAACATTTTGAAACTTGACTGTATCAATATGGTCTACCGGCTTTCCGGTAATCATTTTCCAAAAGAAGATATCGTTATCTGGATCACAGTCATCTGGTAATGGATCGATCATGAACTCATCTTGAATACCAACCCCTGCAGTAGGTCCTCCTAAATTTGATAACATCCGAGACGATGCTAAATTCTCAAAAGAATCAGCAGTACCATTAACATTTATTGCTTCATTTTCCATAGCAGTAATATCATCACCAAACATGTCCATGAAGAAACTAATTATCCTAGTGATTGTATTTTCATTAACTTGTACATCGTCATCTTCTAAAAGATGCTGTTGTTGAAGTGGAACATCTACAATAGCACGTACATGTGTTTCAGCACTGAGACCACGGTTCCTTCTTTGTGCATCAAGCTCAATGGTTGCCTCCTGATTTAATGTGGCAATATGTAATTTTTCTCCTTCTACACGTGATGCAATATAACCAAATGGACCATATTTACTAGCATTTCTACCTTTTAGATGATATCTTTCATTAGCGGCAGCCATTAGACGAACAGATATCTCATCCTTAGTCAGATCATCCCAGTCATCAAGTGAATATATGTAATTTAATATATGCCAGCCACGTTTAAAGTTTTGCTCATCGGTTTCATCCTTACTTGATTTTCCAATAGGAATAGAATTCTGTTTTTTTATAGTCCTATTATCAGCTGAGATTGGTAAGTTTAGTTGTATTATCCTTGTCTTTTTTTTATAATATTGTATAGTCCAGTCAACATGTTCACCTGGATAAACCGGAGGATCTGCACTGAGATTCCCTGGAGGAGGAGTAACAATCATTTCCTAATATTAGAACTGCTCTCTCGAGACACGTCTTAGTCTATCCGTCTATCTGTGATCTTAATTGTTGGGGGGCTGCTTACTGTAACGGGACCTCACCTCAAAATGTAGTAAGAGAGGTAACTCGAAATTTCATTGTGAAATATGCGATATCAATGCTTATCAATCCATATCTAATTATATGTAACCTTCTCTCCTACATACATAAGGCTGGAGATTATTCACACCTATCTTTCTACATACTGCTGACAGTAACTAAGGTTAGCTACAAGATCAATATCAACAAGCATAAGCATGAATGTAAGGGTGCGCATGATTGGCATGGTATTAAGAAGCTAAGCCTTGAGAATGGTGACAATATGGATGTTGTCAGCGAGCAGTTGGTTTGGCAGATGGCTAAGCTTGCTGATGATGAAGGCCTCTTCGGTGATCACTATAAGCCTGGCCTTGCAAACCTTGTCAAGCTCACCTTTGAGATTGTACCCGAGCATGAAGATTTACATTCTTATGATGGTCATGTTGAAATCGAGGAGGCAGGTGTATACGTCAATGCTGAACAAGGTAAGTTCCTTGTCTATTGCCTACTAATTGAGTACCATATCATTCTCTTACACGACTTGTGCGCATTCCTCTCTCTTATATGCAGTTGACCATCAGTTCTTCAAGAACAGGATGGAGGAGGGCGATGATAACCTCCTTTACCTCTACAAGAGCGCTGATGCCAAGAGCCCCCTAGAGAAGAAGAAAGAAGCTTGTGACAGCACTGACAGCCCCACCTTCACTTCACTAAAGTGTCACCCCTTTGGTAATGGGGGACAGTGTGATGCTGATGAAGTCGATGATCATGTTAATATGGATGTGTTGCTCACACACGCAGCCATTGAAGCCGTGACTACCACGTACAGTGGGTTTCTAGACGGCCAGAATATGTTTATTGCTGATTATGCCATCGGAACATGCCCAGATGTTTACAAGGCGGACAAGAAGAGGGAGGTTTATGCATGGGATCTTGACTACTGCTTCAAACATCATCGTATTGACCGTAGTATTTATGGATGTGATAGGACTTCTGGAAAACAGACAAAGCAACAGGAGTTTGTCTTCTCAAACCAAGGCTTTCTTGATACCTACAACGACAAGATGAAACGTCTTGTAGCCACAGGTACTGGTGAGATTATCCACAAGGCCAAGGACTATCTTGGACAGCTCGAACACACTCTCAAACCCTGTCTTGAGAAGGATGTCAATAGTAATGCTGCTCTGGAGAGTTTTGAAACTCTTAAGAAGTACTTAGATCACCGCTCGGAAGTGATTACCAAAGAGCTAGATAGCCCTGACCCATTGTGTTCTATCAAGATGACCGAATAAGTAAAGAAGGTATATTGTTAGAGTTTGTAATACACAGCTGATCAACCGGGACAAAGCAGGTTTGTAGATAGTCTCAGAGTGTAATGTAATATAATTTATGTCCTATCCAATCTTTCTTTGCTCAGAGATTATATCATATACAGTCTTCCAGGACATCGTTCATAAAGCCTTTAGATTTGTCACTGAGCAATCCTTAGAAACTCTTCTTTTTTCCAAAGAACGAAGTCAGAGAAGCTTCTTTCTTCTTATTCATCGAGTTGGACTTTTGTTTCTTATCACTGCCCGAAGAAGCAGCTTTAGGAGTAACATGAGTTGACTTCCTTTTGCCACTACCATTAGCACTGCTACCACTACTCTTACTTGTTGCTGCCGAAAAGAAAGACAACATCGTCTTTCGTTCAGTTGTTGCAAAAGTCCTCGCCTTCTCATCAATGGGAGCATATGGTTCATCCACAAACGAGGTTGAATCCGAAGAAGTTGCTTGACGCGCCTTGGCAACCTCGTCCATGCCAGCCATCAATCTGGCAATAGCCTCCTCTGAGACCGGGAACTTGATACCTACAATCCGTTGACCCGAATCGGAGAGCTCAACTCTCATGACACGTAATGACCGCTGTGAGGTAGGCATAAACTGCACAGCCTTCTCCAAACTTGGCAGAATATGAACTTAAAGGTATAGATGTATGGAAGAAAAAAGGGATTAGATATACATATAACTCATGCACATAAAATGTTCCAAGACATATATTCATGCACATTTTACAATCAATGATACTTACGGACAGCTCCGGTAATGAGGCCAATCTCACTAATTCTAGGTGCTAAGCCGTCGCTGTGCTCTTTGCAATTGGAATTTTCATAAGCATCATCCCACAGATCAGCAACACTACTTCCATATTTGGTGCGGACCATACTCATAACATCCTTGTTGGGTTTTGCCTCATCATCCTTCTCACTCTTCTCCTCATCTACATCTTCATCAGACATAGCATCATCGGCTTCCTTCACTGCCTTGAGCAAGTCATCTGATGATAACAGCTGTTTATACTTGTATCGCATTTCTTGTGACGGCATCTCACACGGATTTTTACCAGTATTAGGCCGTGTAATGATCATTAGATTCAACGGATCAATGAAGTCTGTATCAATACCTTCTTCTTGTTCGATCTTCCTTGCGGCAAACATGATCAGATGACGGCCAGCAATCTTGCGTCGTGACATATAGAAGCCTGACTTGCAATGAGTTTCGACAAGGTCATCATCTTCCTCTTCATCGTCTTCTTCCCCTTCACCATCCTTTGAGTCTTCAGCAGCACGGCTTTTGTCTTCATCAAAAATGGACTGTACGATGCTATCAAAACTAATGCCTCGATCCAACACGAGTTTTGTCAGCTCAGTCTTTGCTCCACAGCTGGCATCTGTGGCAATGACTTCAGGATTACACTTTAGCGTCACACTAGTTGCTCGAATGTCCTCTACACTTCCTTCAAACTCTCCCGTGGCCTTGGCATCTGTGATTACATCGTCTAAAGTAGACATGAATAGACCAAAGACTAGGTTCTGACGAGCAACGTCTAACCCAGCAATACGATTCAAAAACTTCTTCACAGCTGGCTCACCAGTCGTCAAGCCCACATCGGATAGCGCAGTTGAGGCTTCTACTAATGCCGATCCTCTCTTATCTTCTTCCTCTTTTGCTAGTTCAGCTTCTTCTCCATCAGATTCTGACACGCTGAGAGCAATAAACTTGTCTAGGATATCATTAGCGTTACGAGACGGAGCAGTAATAGGTTGCTCTCCCAGGGCATTGAACGTCCTAACTAGTGCACGACGACCGAATGTGGAATCAATATCAAACTCGGATAGATCACTGCCACTAGCAGCACGCCGATCACCTTTTGTCAGTGCCCCTAGCTGTGCCATTCGCTTGGACACTGCACTGGCGAACCTGCGCTCGCCACCCAGTTCTGTTACAACCATCTTGTAAATTGGAGCAGACTCTTGACCTGAGCGATGACTTCTACCAAGCTGTTGTATGGCTTTGTCGGCCGCCCAAGGCAGTTCGATAGTGAAGTGTACACGCCTCTTGTGACTTGAGGCAACTCTTCGATCAGCGTGTAAACTAATTCCGGTCGAAGCGGCATCAGATATGATGGCAACCGACTTCTTGCCTTCCATAAACTTACGCTTCTCGACTATATTCAAACGATCACTCTCCTCTTCCCGAGAGACGGGCATGGATAGTCCAAAGGACTTCTGCTTGGAAGAGGCACCAAACCGCTTCACATACTTGTATTGACCACTTTTGTTTTTCACGATACGGCCAGATCGCCCCGTCATCTCAGCAACATTATCAACACCTCCTAGACGGTCAATGATATCATCAAGTGGATTTGGGGGCAAGTCAAGAAGATGAATTGACTCCAATAATGCATTCCTCTTCTCCACAAGCTCAGGTATAGGCTCCGGAGGAGGCTCACTCTTCATACGCTCAATCATATCAATGACCCGGGCATGTTCAAGCCGATCTGCTTCCGAAGCAAAACCATTAGGTGGCATTTCAGGTGTTTTTGGAATATCCGGAGGCGGGAGGGATACAGGGAAATGATTCCTTACAAAGTTTGCCATAATGCTTGCAGCCGTTGAAACTAGTCCTGATATAACCAATGATTCATAATCAACATTTCCCTTGCCTTTAGAACCACAGTTCGCAGCGAGTTCCTCTAATGCTACCTCCATACCTGCCTCTCCAGTACTTTGGAGACCTATAACAATCGCATGATCATCATTCTCGAGGTACTTCTTTGCCTGCGTCACAACCTCATTTATTTTTGCACAGATACACAGATCCTTGAAGAATCGTTGATGTGCCGACCAATATGTTCTTATTATTGTATGATATGTATAAGTTTGTAAGTATGTTGGTAAAAACTCAGAGGCAATATAACATAAAGATCTTACCTCCACAACGTTTTGGATGGACCAATACTCATGATAGACAAAGCTGACTCTATCTCATTCTTCACATTGAACCACCAACGAACTGCTGAATCGTAACTTGCAATCTGTTCATCACTCAACTTCACCTCCATAGTATGAAATTCAGCCCCATCCCAAGAAAGTGTCCTTGCTAAGAAGATTCCCTTGCGTTTCATTTCCAATGCAAGCATCTCCATTGCACCCACGCCCCTCTTGGCTAAAGCGCCTTGAAAAGATTCAAATGTTGGATACAATGGATTGGAGCTACCCCACAAACCAAGACGTGTACCGTACACCATGTGCTTAATATCCGAAACACCAGTGGCGGAGGCATATAATACTCTTGCATTAGGAAGTTTTTCTTGAATTCCAATCACAAGCTTGGCAGTGCGTGTATCCTGTTCTAAATTCTTCGCCTTGTGGGCCTCATCAAATACAATGACACCGGTATACGATTGTTCACAACGGCTCTTATCACCCACATTTGATGTGCTCCCAGATCCAGACAGCCAGCTGATTATGTTTTCCATCCGCTTCCCAGATACCAGCAAAGAATATGTTATGAATAAGACACCCTTTCCTAGACTACCTCCCGCACCAAGCCCTTTACTTTTCTTTCCACCTGACATTTGGTCAAGAACCTCGGCACCGTCATGAACATTAACGTGACATCCTACATCTGACAAATCACGCTTTGCATCTTGAACAAGTTCACGGCTGACGCTAATCCAAAGATGTCTCCCCTTTCCGTGGTTACGAGAAAGTGAATCAAGGATTGTGGCGGATATTTGACGACCTTTACCGATACTATGATGAACGATGAACATGGATTAACAGGTGTAATTAGATACACGATGGACATAGGAAAAAAGACACATGATATGAGCACATTGCAAATCTCCACTCACCCAGCACCATCTCCAATAAAGAACCTGAGGGGTATTGATTTTGAAACACATAGTAATAATAAATAAAGGGTAAGAGATTAATAAATCAAAATCCAACTGATACACAGCATATACAAACACTTACCCTGCCCTCATACTACCATCACCTTTACCACTTCCCTTACTAACAAATACTCTATTAAATCTACTCACGGCAAGACTAACACCCTCTGCTTGTAATGGCGACAATTTACCCTCCTTGAGTAATGGGAGAATAGTTTCACAGGCCTCATTTGGTACTAGAGGGGCACTAACAGATGACAAAAGTGCGGACTCAACAGCGGGAGAAGTATGACTTTGGATCTTCCCACTTGTAAATAATTCATGTGCAATTTGAATATTATTGCTTGGTTTAGTATCAGAAGAAGAAGGTTGTTTTTGATCCAAAACATTTGTCTTTGTATCAGCTATGTTGGTAATATCTTCCATACCCATACGTGAATCTTCATTATCTGTATCTAATATCTCAATAATTGAATTATTATCATCATCTTTCTTTGTGTTGTCAATTGATAAATCTACTAAATTACTATTACCACTAAAAGTTTTAGTAGATGTTGTATCATTGCTAATATTACAAGCTTGTGCTCTCTCTTGTAAAATTTTAATGACTGACTGCGGTAAGCCCGTTGGTATGTATGAAGCGAACGTATTAATTGCATCACCAGAGTCTTGGACTTCATCCTCTTTGGGTGGAGGCGGTGGGGCAGGTATTGTTGGTTTCTTTTGTGGTGGCTGTGGTACTGACGGTGCACCAGTAGAAGTAGATGTGTTGTTGTTCATGTTTGCCAATAACGCAGCGCGTATAGCAGCTTCGGTAGCTGCCGAAGATGATGCTGCAGACGATGCCGTCGCTCCGGAGGTATTAGACATGGCTTATGATCAGTATTTGAATGATTTGGCACCAATAACACGCTGTGTTTGTGGAGTTAGTATGGACGGAGAGGCAAAGAATTGGATTTGAATTTAGCGATAGAACGAAGTTTTATTTTCTAGAGTAGTAAAAGTTGGGGTTATTTTGATGTTCTCTTGCTGCATTAGGGAAGAAGCACATTCTATTGACTATTATATAATTCTCTCTTTCTCTCCATCTTCTTGATAATGATACGCTGATTATCCTTTGATCCAAGCTTTACCTTTGGGTTTCTCCTTCTTCTCACCCATAAGCTCTTTCCCGGCCAGTATTATCTGCTCACTTGCATAAAACATTCTGGATGAACTTAACTTGCCTTCTTCACTGTCAGGATCTAAATTCTTTATCTTCATTGATAATACTTCTAATGCTTCTCCACATGATATGAAATGCTTTGCAACCTCCGCTGGAGATTCACGTTGTAATATACTTGCACCCGCTTGTTCTAATGATATTGAAGCAGCTTTTGTTGGTGATATCATATTGCGTATACTGTCCATTAATTGTGTATTTCCATCTACTTCACTTTCATCGACAGCCAATGATAACTTGTCACTACCTTCTTTGAGACAATCAGCTCCTATATCATGCATTCATTCAAGATGATCATGAGGTAAGAAAAGAGTTTGCAATTGAGCATTTCCCACTCACCTTCCCGTAGTTCATCTATTACTAATTCTGCAGCAGTCTTAAATCTACAACTTGCTGCAGCTTGTGCTATACAGTCACCGCAGTTTCTAATATTGGCACCAGTGGCTGATAATGATCCTCCATATAAATCTAGTTTGGTTGTTAAATCTATTAGGAGTTCACCTGACCTAGCTAGTGCTTTGCCTTTTGCCAATTTGCATTGGTGTGAAAAAACATATTATGCATAAAGAATCAAGAAGTCAGTTAGATACGGCGGGTAAACAGTATATAAAGTTGCAAATGTATTAGTTCATCTTACCTGAATCCATCAAGGGTATAGCAGCAGGCTTCAATGAAAACAGAGCAGTTGTTATTCTAGTTGTTGTATGATGTTTATGTTGGCATTGTTTTGTGGTTGTGAATGAAGATACTAAAGATGATAATGTTGGAAAAAGAAGAATAATTGAGATGATCGACGGCAGCCACATATTGAAGAAGATGATATGTAATTACAATATAGCAGTGACGTTTAGATACAGGACAAGGCAACTACGAGACGCAAGAAGGCCAGGCCAGGGGATTGACCGTGCGCGCGTGGAGGATAAAGGATACCTCACGATATCTTTGAAAAAATGACATCACAGCAACTCATCAACTCTACTCAATAGGTATCAATAAATCAACAATAGAATAAAGATAATATGTATCAAATATCGCTCCTACCTCTTCTCATATGCCTTGTTATTAGCAGTGGGGCATTCGGTTTCACCTCACTCAATCCTGGTAGAACCATAAATTCATCATCTTCTGCAATAGTTGACAACTCATCACAAAATATTAGAGACATAACTTCAACATATAGAATTTCATCAGCCTTTCATTCAACATCATACTCTACAACTACTTCATTATATGCAACATCAGATGGTGGCGCTGATCAAGCTGAGTTAATAGCAAGACGTATCGTCGTAGTAGGAGATGTTAACGGAGGATACTATCGATCATGTGTTAAGAATGAGGGTAGTCGATTCCGAAATTTAGTTGGTACCATGACTCCACCGGATGATAATGACAGGGCAGAGATATATGTTGAGGTGAGTTTTTATAGTCTGGTTGTTTAGTTGTTGATTTTGTTTGTTAAGTGTTAAGAGACTGATAAAGTTAAGAGAGACGATAAAGTTTAAGAGAGCAGATGTAGAATGTATTTTTAGGGATAGGGCTTGTTTTTGTTTGAAACTTTCTACCGTGGATTGAAGAAGATAGGAATTATTTACTCAGTATTAACTGCTCACAATCATACGTCTCGCTTTATTTTATATCTGATCTGGAAATATTATGATGGGACATAATAATATGTATGCAATGAAACAACAAATTATTATGAATATTTGCACAGGGAAAACGTAAAATGGTCGAGAGTTTCATCCGATGGTGTGAACGTGGCGATGTTGGCCTTTCACAAACAAGTACAGTTGATAGTATTTCCGAGGAGGAGCCGACGGGGTTATATGAGGAGTTCTATGTCGACACGGGAAGAAAATAGAACAAAAATAATGAAAATGATACAAGAAACTAATGCTAGTGGGGGGGGGGGTTACTGTGGTTTTTATATCAAGTACAAGGGAAAAGAGAAGTTAAATTATCAACAGTCAGTGGGTATTGTGCTAAGGGGTGCTACTAGGAAAGAGATAGATAGAGAGAGGCTAGCAGAAGACAAATAAGGTGTGATTTATACTTATGACTAACTATGACTGTTACCCCAACTAACCTAACCTGATTCTACACGATATTTACCAACCTAATGATTCATTCTGTGCGAGCACGGTGGAGGTTTATTCATTCTTTGTGCAGTTACAGTTGGTGAACGTTTTCGTTTCATACTTTCAATAATAGAAGTATTGTATTTGGTCTTCTTTGATAGGAATGGAGAATCGCGATAGATGACATGTATATGATCAATCTCGGGTACCGATCTACTCTCAATAGAGTTTGTGAACCATACCACCTCCCTGCCGGGGCCTAACTTGTTCTTAATAGTATGAATACAATAGTCCCTTCCTTTGATAGATTCGAAAAAGACGACATTGTGACTGATACCTTCTGTGAAGAAGTATGGATACTTATTTTCCATCCATGCCATCTTCTCCCCCTTTACAGCTTCACCATCTATTTGTGCAACTAGCTTGCCTTCCTTATCTTTAATTGCAGTGTAACCAAACGATTCACATTGTTGTCGATCGGCGGTTGATGCCCATTTATCTTTATCCTGTTCATAATCTTCTACCCGTTTCTGCTCAACGTGTGGTGCCCTCCAGAGTAGTCCACTTGATACAACAACTCTTTTATATTCATCATTCTTGCAATCTTTTATTGCATCTACATAAGAAGACACAGAGAAAGAAAGATGAGCATGTGTACTATATATCTTACAACAAAACAATCATATTCCATAAGTCCAAGAGAGACTCACGACTCACATAGCAACTCATTAAATGTAATAGGTTGAGTATTTGTAGACTTATCAACATCCATTCTTTGTCGATTCTTAGTGTTCTTGACAATATTGTTTGCAGCCTTCTCGACAAAGGACACCCCATCATCTTTATCATAACCGGCAGATGCAAGGGGTGAAGGTGGTATTATAACGTATGGTTGTTCAATCACATACGACCCTTTCTTTCCTCCAACATACCTATCATCTTTTGAGAGACACCCACCCATGTTACTTTATATATTACATTACAATATGAACAAGCAACTAAGCAACTTCTCTACTTTGGGTAAAGATTGACACCATGCACATACAGACTACCTTCGCTTCGCTTCTGAGACAGATAGCGTTTTGGGGAAAATGTGCACTTAGAAGAATTGCCGAATTTGGACTTCATTTAAGTGCAAATAATGCAGAATAATGGCCATTAAGTGGCAGTTGGGCCTTTACAAGAATAAAATTAGTGTACTTATGTGCGTATTATCACACTATGTAAGCCTGTGGGCCAATATAGAGGCAAAAGTACGGTATATACCGTACGGTATCGTGGATAC
>Ga0214479_100184_pt1 | contig 39080 bp, 32 predicted proteins | sample M1_20Mar14CPVII9_5_FD_165054 | JGI IMG/M metagenome (GOLD analysis project Ga0214479, IMG submission 165054) | Marine eukaryotic communities from Monterey Bay, California, United States - M1_20Mar14CPVII9sort6BwellE14 | ecosystem: Environmental > Aquatic > Marine > Unclassified | place: USA...
AGTGGTGTAATAGTGCATAAAGTTTACCAAAAGGATATGGTAGAGGTATCCTTCGTTGTTAACACACAAGATGTCATTCACCGTATTGCTAAGCTGCTCATGCATCTAAATAGAGAGTAGATATATAGAGAGAGCAGGTAGACTGTCTCTCTGCTTTAAAAGTAATCAAAGTATGAGTTTGCATCCCTATCAACAACTCCGTGAATGTTCAACTATAAACTTCTTTCAGGGCAATACTGATACATTTAAATCAAAGGTAGAAGAGGCATTAGAGTACTGTGTATATAGAACAGTGACATCGCTTTCACCAGTTAGACAAGACACGTCTGTTGACAGTTGGATAGTTGATTGGAAACTCATCATTTGTATGATACAATGGTCAGATTTGTTTCTAAATCATAACAGTAGTAGTAATGACGACGGAGCTACTGCTCTTACTCAAGTCTGTTCTACAATACAGAAAGTTGTATGGATGGAGCATACTGAAAGATTGAATACATTGAAACAGTTTTACAAAGATGAGACCAATAATATGTTGAAGCAATTTAATGATACTCAATTGCAGTTAATACAAAATACATTGTTGGACATTTGGATGGATAATTCTAACACAAAAGTAGACAAAGAGGTATGTTATGATGAGGATGCGGATAAAATCGTGGTAAATACCAATAAAGACAAATACATAACTGCTATTCCTTTATTGACAAGATCGGATAGATTTATGCTTCAGTTTATAACAGATCAAATTACAAGACCATTTATACAGTTGTTTGACAAAGCAGATGAAACTTCGACATTATCTATCAATATTTGGAATGCTATCATCCAAAAATATACATCAAGCCTCTGTTGTGATATCAAATCTTTGTTCAGTGCGTCAAAGAATAACAGTAAGCTCGAGGAAGTGATTGAGGAAGATGAAGAGAGTGAAGGAAACAATAGTGATATGAAATTGATCATCAACTCTTCTTCTAATTTGGATCCAATTGCCAATCTTTTGTCAAAGACAACTTCTTTTGTTGACGGACATGATGCAGACACTAGAATTGAACTATTTAACGTCTTGATATCAAAAGCTAGACGTTGGGTTGAACTATTGATGGGATTAGAGAGAGAACACAAAGTAGTATTGTCAAGTAACGAAAAAGGGCAATACATATCTGATACACTAGTCAATGACATTGTCAAGATTACTACTACGTTGAAAGACATTGGCGCAATGAGCTTGATTCTCAAAGACAAGAAAGAGTGCACTTCGCTCAATGATCCTTTATTCCCTCTTGTAATGATTAGATTGATTGAAGCTGGTATAAACTCCAAAATGAATGCTTATCGTACTCGAGTGAAAGTAAGACAGGAAATCGAGGAGCATATGATGACGCAGTTTGACGATACAAGTGATTGTTCAGCACGAAAGGCAACTAGTATATCCAATCGGTGTATCATAAAGAAGTGTAACAATATGGGCTACTTGTCAAGTTGCGGTATGTGTAGGCACCACGCTAAGGCGTCAAAGCAGCTCAAGCCGAGCCCATTCAATTGGGTAGATTATCCCCAAGATAAGCTGCAAAAGATAATGAAGAGACTGAAACGTCGCCGTGGAGGCATTAGCTCAAAAGCCAATCTAAGTCAAGAACTTTTGAAAGAGGCTAGTCGGATGAGTATGCAAAAGAAGAGGAGAAAAAGAAGAAGATTGAAGCCACCCACAGTTGTCAAGACCTCATTGCATTGGACTAGAGAGGCTTAAACTACTTTTGTCTACTTAGATATGGGAGATGTAAAGTTGATATATAATAAACATAAAACCATTCAATTACAACTATGTAGCTCTAGATCGATTAATTTGTTCCTATCCTATTTCCATTTCTCTTTTGTTGGAAGGGAGCCTTTTTAATATCTGAACTCTCTCCTTTACGATTTCTCTCAGAAGTATCTCTCATGTAGACTACCTCTTTCTATCAATCTATTTATGAATCCAATCAACTTTCACATTCTTACGATTGTTCAAAAATTTCTCCAGAGACATGGCCGCGATACACCCATCGGATGCTGCCACAACTACCTGCTTATAATCAGTATTGCGTATATCACCAATGGCGTATACACCATCGGCACTTGTTTTCATCCCCTCGTCAACAATTACACCCCCGTCTTCGTCTAATTCAACCTTAGAGGCACAAAAGTCTGATATAGGCTTAGAGCCCCCACCTTCACCATAGATAAAGGCACCTTCACATTCAATAAATTCTTCCTCTGCACCCTTCCTCTGTACCTTAACACCAGTAACACCCGACATATCACCAACAACTTCTATTAACTTGGTAGTTTCCAAATGATCAACATTCTCACATGCATACAATTGTTCCAACAATGCCTGGTCTAATACCTTATTCCGTTCAATACCCGCGGCTGTTTCCCTTGATATACATTTAGGTGTTACCCAATGGACAGTCTTTGCAAACTTTGTTAAGAATAATGCCTCCTCAATTGCCTCTGTGGATGCACCATATACTGTAACTACCGAATCACGGTAGAATGCACCGTCACATGTAGCACAGTAACTAACACCCTGTCCCAAGTATTCCTTCTCCCCCTTGAAGGGATTACCAACTCGTCCCATGGCACCAGTCGCCAATACCAACGATCTTGCCTTAACTGTCAAGTCTGGCGTGTATACACACTTGGTATATATCTCATCACCAGTATCTTCCTTGGTTGTATCAACCATGAAAACTTGTGCTCGTTCATATCGTGTACCGTACTGCTCGCATTGCGTTCTCATTTGAGTTAATAATTCTTCTCCCGACATTGAACGATCAACACCTGGATAATTTGCTATATGTGATGTAATGGCTAATGCACCCGATGCGGGATTCTTATCAAGTATAATTGTTGACAAGTCGGCACGTGAGGTATATAAAGCACATGTACAGCCTGCTGGCCCTCCGCCAACTATTGCAACGTCTACCTCTACTACTTCCATTTCACCTAGACCCATTTGCAGTCTACTTCTTACATTATTGCGTTGTATTGTTGTTGTTCTAGATATACCCACTCTATTATTATTGGGTGTCAAGAAAGCAGATGTTGATACCGCCAAACATATTGCTATTGTTATTATCTTCATCATTGCTATGAATATTATGTTGATTGCAAAATTATGAACAGCTAATAGATATCGTTTTTTAGATATTGTTCCCTCGTGATCGTAATATGCTATCCTGTATTTAGTTAAATAATCCGTCCTATTGACACATAGCTATTGAGGAAAATGATCAAAACTCAAAACTCGTCAGAGAAAAGATACGGTAGGTATCTTTTTATGAGAGAGTGTGTACTTTAATAACGTGCACTGTAACCAGTGCAGTGCATGCGAGGTTTTAGTGCATGAAATCTGCACTAGTGAAGCCCCAAAATGCACGCATGAGCGATAGCGAATGCGGGCAAGTGGGTCTGAACGCGTGCAGATTTCATGTACTCAAAGTCTCAAATGCAATGCACGTGTTACAGTGAGCGTTATTATGTATGACAATGAGAGCACATATTCGAGCACATCATTGCAAAACAACGAGCACCGTGTAATTGTATAGTATGTATCATATCGATATTCATTATGAAACATACTATCTATCAACTACTACCAACTAATGCAATTCTCATATAATGTAAGCGAGCGATACCCCTAAATATGCCCTCCTTTTTGCTTTTTTGATCTCTCTTTAGCGATGTCACAATGCAATTGCACGGTGCAAGTTGTTTTGCACGGTGTGCAAGAATATCTGCACTAGTGGTCATACAACTAATATCCTCCCCCGCCCCCCGCCCCGGTTGCCACTGTTGTACAAATTATAAGGTGCCGCAACAACTCTACAATGATGCAGGAGGAGCAGCAGTGGAAGACATTCTCTTTAACCCATGTAACTTATCCCGCTGGAGGAGGAGTTGTACCAAAACTATTTGCTCTTCTTTCATTACTCCCAATATTCATCGTTGTAGCAATGACAGCATCTACATTTCTATATAAAGATGTGATCGCAATGTACATGTTAGTTGGTAGTATAATATCATCAGTTATTGTGGATATATTAAAATGTATAATAAAACAACCTCGTCCATCTCGATATGATGACGATATAGAAGGAGAAGACAAGGATTGTGGCGACTACGGTATGCCATCAAACCATTCAACTTTTGTATTCTTTTGTTGGTCATTTATTATACTGTATATTATAAGACGCGGTGGGAAATCATTAATATCTCAAAAACTGATACATCCTGATAACACCAATGCAACACATGTGAACCAACAATCATCATCCTTCAAATTATTGAGTACACTTTGGTTTCACTTACACAATGTTGTGGCTATATTTGCTAGTCTTTACTTGGCCATTGGTTGCGCTTACTCACGGATATATCTTGGATATCATACAGTAAATCAGGTCTTTGTTGGTTCATCACTTGGTATAGTTTTAGGTGTGCTGTGGTATAATACTTATGAGACAGAGATAGTTCAGAAGACATTGATTTGGATAGATGCACTAATTCATGAGTTGGAAACGTCAAGAAGAATTGCATCAATGAATGAATGTACAAGCAATAAAGCAAAGAAGAAGGATTAAATACATCAACAATATTCTGGGTATTACAATATCTTATCTCTACAACACATACACCCTTAAGTATCACTCCACACACAACATCAAAATTATCCAACAAACACAAACATATGAACATACGAAATAATCTCATTTGAGATTCTAAACACATCAATATCACTGTACATCACTTCACTCAATTTACTTGGCATATTTTGCCATCTTGGCACGTCGGAAGGGCTTCTCACGAGCTTGTAATAGGTTGACATCTTCATTCGTCGCTGACTTGTCTGACTTGGGTTTTGTCACCACGCCGGTATCAATAAGGATCGAATGAGCAATCTTTTTAACATCTTCAATAGAAGCTTGCTTCTCCTTCTTGTGAATTTTGGCAAAGGGAGTAGTTGTCTTATTACCTTTACCTTTGACTCCTTTGCCAGTCTTACTGGTCAATAAGGCCCTACCATGAGCCGACATGAACAAGGAGGACGAAATAGACATACTCATATTGCGCAGATGGGCTTTTGATACCTTGGATGCCTTTGTATTAGGCATTGACATACGTGGAATACCTGGAACGACTTCGCTGGTATCTTTGGCGTCTACTTTATCAATTTTGATAGAGGATGTGTCTTCAAGAAGAAGATTGCCTGCTAGGGCTCCAGGATCATCGGTCACGACAATTGGAGATTCGGAAGGAAATGGTGTAATCGGTGGCAAAGGCGCTGCAATCCAACCATCCAGCTTAGAAGTCGGCTTCGCAGAAGGAATATCCATTGCTGCACTATCTTCTTCCTCAGTATCATCACAAGATGGCGCCGTTGTTGGATAAAAGGTGGGTGTTAGAGGAATATTATCAAATGAAGATGTTGGCATCAATGTATCAAGAAGAGTCGAGCCTTCCTCTTCATTCACACCCCCTGTTGGAACATTTGTCTCGGATAATGTAGGTTCTAACGTATCGCCTCCAGTCTTCATGGTAGGTGTATTGGTTGTTGGCTCAGGTGAAACGACAGCTAGGGTTGGCTCAGGTGAAACGAAAAGAGTTGGAGCCAGTGATAGCACATCACTTGGTGCTGACGTCATGATAACGGGTGAACGAGTTGCTTCTACTGTTACTCTTACACTGGGAGATGACGACGACGACTCGCTTGGTAAGGAAGAAGAACTGATACTTGGTTCCATAGAGGGAAGAGAAGTTGAATCCTCACCGGGTGGACAGGGCTCGATTGGGGTCAGTGTAGGGAAGGGAGTAATGATGATTGAAGGGGGTTGAGTTGCCATAGTTGGGTTTGAAGTAGGGCAAGTAGGGCCACCACATCCATTACCATTCGATGGCTGTTATCATGATGATTATCAAGAAAGACATAGAGATGTGAGATTTGAGTGTTCATTAAACACAGGAACGATCGATTGCCAGCATACAAAAAGTCTTACCTGAGGAGATGGTTCATCGGTAATGGCAGGAAATTCGGTCGGTGAGATCGTCTTGGGAGTACCGCCTGCTGGAACGCTCTCATCTTTAGTCGGCTTGCTCGTAGGTACCTTAGTTTCGGGAGGATTTACAGGGTCGATTGGATCACCTTGCTGAACAGATATCTTCTTCTTCTCTGCTTTCTGGCCAATCTTGGATGCTTTGCCAATCTTCTCCGCTTTCTGGCCAATCTTGGATGCTTTTGCAGTTTTTGATGCCTTTGCAATCGTTCCAGGAGTTCCCTTGGTTGCTTTGGATACCTTGGCCGCATTGACACCTACTTTTGGTGTTTTGCTAAGGATTGCGTTAGCATCCTTCTGACCTGCAGCTTTCGATCGGAGCTCGGCTTTGATAACTTTCGCCATCCTGGTTGCTCCCGAGGCTTGAACTGAATTGGTAATGGCAGCGATGGCAAATGCAATTGAGGTAACTTTCATGATGGTATTATGTTATATGGTAGTATATCAAAAATGATAGTAGGTAAGAGCTGACGATCTCTTCTATTTGATCTTTGTGTTAGGATTGTGAGAGGTTGCTTCATGTTGTGTTAGGAGCTTGGATGATATCGTGCCACATGGCCTCGCCAAATGTGATCGATTCATACACTAGCTTGTAATGCACATATAAGAGTGAGATCGAATGAATGGAAAACATTTTACTGGCATCAAGTTATCGATTGAATTGACAAGTGTATTGAATAGCAAGTGATACACATGATATGCGTTGCAATTTCCTTTTGTATTGAATACACATACTAAAGTCCAAACACACAGTCAAGAGTCATAATATGTTACTTGTATCTAATTAGGAGCACTAATGCTCTGCCCAAAGATAAGATATAGATGATACTTCTTAATCTGATTCTGGAGGAACATATTTCTCACTCAAGTCAGGTATATCTGACAACTTGTAAAGCATTCTGACAGCGACATTACCTCGTTCTAGGGCAACAATCTCCCAATCATCTTCTATACCAAACCATTGAAGTGGTTGTATTAAATTTGTTTCAATATACTCCTGAACATCCTCTAAACTCTTCCCTTCTTCAAGAGTAGGAAGCAATACTAATGATCCTGTATCAATTTCATTTTGAGATACCAAGTGTCCAATCTCGCTCCAACATAATTTGAAAAGCTCTTGTTCAACCTCATCGTGTCCACCATTGGTAGTAATATACTCTTCCATTACATGAAACCGTGTCATAGCTATTGTCCTTCTGCCCTCTTCAAGAAAATGTGCATCGTTATCACCCGTTATTAATTGGTCTAATGGAATATCCAATAAAGATCGCTGCAACTCATCTAAAAATGTAGATAGAGTACTAAGCGACGCATCTTCTGTTGGTTTCCCCGGCAGCAAACGCCAAGGATTTCGTTGTTCTGCGGTAGATATACCCCATATATCTTGATGTTCAACATCCGATAGGAATGATGATGCCAAAGACGAAGAAGAATCACCAAGTATATTACGAAAGAGTGGCTTCCACTCGTTATATGTTGTAAAGAAATTAGATAAATCGTCCTCTGATACTTCAACATTTTTGCTGATCGATGAAGGTATATCATATGATTTATCTTTGATACTATACTTTGGTTCCTTCTTTGTAGGGCCAAATCCCTTACCACTACTACTGCTTGACTTTTTCTTTGCAAATAGAGGTGATAATCTTGATGGGTGATGAGTAATAATGTTGTGTTGAAATGCGACTGCGGCCATCACCGATATCATTACTACTACTACAAATAATGATGATATATCTCTTCTCATGGTACGTAGGTATATTATGTGGCTGTTTTATCCCCATCACAACTAACAAATAAATACCAATTTAAGCACGTTGGCTCGCCAAAGTCTTTTTCTTTTGAATTTTGTTAGTTGTAGCATAATGGACAACATATCATTAAGAGTATGAGCACCATTGGAAATCCGATACCAGCTACAAACGAGGGGATGGATCTGGATGATGACAGCAACATGGTTGACTCAGCTATTACATCCTACGAAGGAAATATTAACGCTCTTAATAGCGTGAACATACATAGAATAAGGACGTATATGCCTAGATCTTCTAGCGCATAATGGTCTCACTACTTAAACACACACTCACACGTTGATTGTTGAATTGTTGAGATATGAGGGGAGTGGTAGTTTACTTTGGAGTTGTATTGGCATCACCACACAAGGCTATCACATACCAACATCAAACTGGTTGTTACAGAATAGTCATCAATAGTTTCATATCTGCTCATCCTTTCCCTACCTCTACGGTCTACGATGTATACTGAAGTGATGTTCGGTATGATATCGACGTTAATATCCTGTGGAAAGGCACAATTAGCTTCATACATTACCGTCTATTTATTTACAAAGATATTGACATTCATCTACCATATTATCCTGCGTCGTTGTGAAGAACATGAAACAACCGAATGCAGTGTATTACAAGGCGATGCACTTTTATTTGCACAACCTCCGCCAAATGAGGATTGTCCAATTTGTTTCCTTCCTTTGCCATCATCGATCTCGGCGACTTCATACCAGTCATGTTGTGGAAATAATATTTGCAATGGTTGTATTTATGGTTTCGTTAAATCAGCGTCGGACAAGCCTGATCCTACATGTCCCTTTTGTAGAAGTATCATTAACGTCGATGATGATGGAGTAATTAAACAAATCAAGAAACGTATAAATGCGGGAGACAAAGAAGCTGTCTATCAACTTGGACGTGGGTATGAAAAAGGACATTGTGGCTTACCACGAGATGAGAAGAAGGCATTAGAATTATTTGAGAAGGCGGGAAAACTTGGAGTTGTTGCTGCCCATACAAACATAGGTTATTATTACCTTAGTGGGCAAGTAGTGGAAAGGGATGTACAGAAAGCTGAAGAGTGCTTCGGGCTAGCGGCTATAGGAGGAAACGTAGACGGCAGATGGAATCTCGGACTAATGGAGGAGTTTGAATACAACAATATGCACAGAGCATCGAAGCACTACCGTATTTCAACTATGTCTGGAGATATTTCATCTTTGGAGAAGATTAGAGACTTTCATAGATATGGATATGCAACAAAAAAGGAGTATGCGGAAGCTCTGTCAGCTTACCAGTCCTACTTGTTTGATACAAGGAGTGAGCAGAGGGACAAAGCTGCTATATTCACTGAGATGCTATTGGAAGGAAGTAAATAAAGAAGAAGATACAGATACAGTACATACCATACTCAAGTGTGAATCTCGAAGAGGAAAGTGAACGATATATGAAGAGAAGTATATTATGACACCAAATTATACACGAAAAGACACCAAATTGATTGCACGATGTTACTTCATTATCTTTCATCTACTAAAAGTACTAAAGGATACATGATACAACCTGACTAATATCATACGGTTGCCAGCTAAAGTGACAACTTGATGAATGCCTCTTCCCAAAGGGATAAACCAACATATATAACTTTCATTCCTCAAACAATCCTCTTTGGAATCTATACCTCTACTTCCAATCAATCAAAGCTCAAAAGATACTCAGGCCTTCTTCTTTCCTTTCTTTCCCTTCTTCTTCTTCTTCTTCATCCCGAGGACTTCAGCCAATGCCTCATACTTGTCGTCAAGAAGTTTGTCCTCATATTTCTCGACCAAGTGATCGGGAATGATAAATCCAGAAGCCATAAAGGCTCCAGCCATCTCTTCAGCGACATGTTTGAGATGTTTGTTATGAATCCTTTTCCTATCCGCGATTTCCTTCTTCTTCCTGGCTATCGCATTCTCCACCTTCTTTTGTTTGCCCGGAGTATTCTCTTTAGTCCTCTTCATCTCTTGGATCTCCTCGCCATCTTTCTTGATCTTCTCTTTCATCTCTTTATCCTCCTTGTCTGCAATGGTACAGTAAGTGGTAATGAGGAACTCCGTTGCATTGGTGAGGAATGGACCTAACAAGGTGTTTTTGAACTTATCCATGTGCTCTGGATACTCATCTTCAAATGCCATAGGTTCAGGTACATCAAGAACTTCAACATCCTCGTCTTCTTCTTCGTCCTCTTCATCATCGCTAACGTCGTCCAACTCAAACTTACCACATAAACGAATAGCACTTTTATCATTGCTCTTTGACATCTTGACAAGTGCATCGGCGACACCTTCATCGTCCTCGACCTGGAAGATGCGCGTTTCGCGGTTTATGAAGATGAAGAGATTAGAAGGTAACTTTTGTTAGTGCATTCGGGTTGCAAAGGCAATGTAAAGTAGTATGGAGGTATGAAATCACATGATAAAACAATACTAACGCGGACTTTCAAGTTCTTTCATCCAATCTTCTTGTTTCATGGCATACTTCCCAATATCCTCCAATTCTTTAAAGGTCTTCTGACCACCATCCTCGTCATCTGCATCTTCGGAGTTGATTGAGTATGTTTTGACACCATTGCGATCTTCCTTGCACGTCACGAAGTTCCAATCAACACAGACACTGCCAATTATCTCCAACAAAGACAACTTTTTACTCTCGTCGATAAGATCAGTACTACTGTCAAGAGACACCTTGGAACGGTTTGATCTATACATACCATGGACGAGGGTTTAAAAAAAGATACATATCATGTGAGTTACATATGTGATACATACCATGGACGAGGGTAAATATATTATATAAAAAAAAAAGATACATATCATGTGAGTAATATTATGTGCACACGATATTGCATAAGCAATGAAGATTCAGTCCACATAAGCATGTGCGTGTAGGGCATCTTATATCACGTCTTTAAGATCCAAACCATCGATTAAACATGTATCACCTTCTATAATATAAGGTACACTCAAGAGATGGTACAACCATAATATTACAAAAACACAAAAGATATGACACGTGATACCTCAGAGTACCTCAGCCACTGTCGCTCTTGTGTTACTCACCTCCGCTCACCAGTCGACGGGGCATCGGTCATCTTCCTTTTACTACTGTTGGTGGGTGTAGTCTTAGACATGATGTGTATATTATAGCAACTAAAGATTTGTAGTATGTATAATTTAGGAGTGGCAAAAAAAATTATGAAGTCAAAGTTCTAGATAAATTTCTGGGCTGGGTAATTGTAGTGCATAGAATTCTATCATGTTCTATATGGTGAATCAAGTAGTGCCGCACTAGTGGAGCGCTCTGAGGCGGCTGAGCTAAGGGGTCAAGCACTAATAATACAATCTAGAACATATACATGTATCAATGATACCATTTCCCTGATAGATTAATATTTGTATCTGCACTACAAATTACTCGTGACTGCACTACAAAAACCCGAATGGCAGTAGAATCACTCAGTTCTCTCGTGTTCTGGAGCGGTCCCTAAAAAAGTTAGTCAGATTCTGACCCTAACCCCACTTTAGTCATAATTTTGTTAGTGGCCACTGTATTTTCTGGCTCAGGTTGGCTAAAAAGTTTAGGTTAGACCTAAACTTATAGCAACATGTATCCGGCCACTGCTCATTAAATATGATATATATTGCAATCTGTACATGACAAAGTTTGCTCTATATCACTTGAACTAAGACTTCTGAAGTTGGCATATGATAAGATTGACTTTTCATTTTTTGACCTTAGTAGCCTAGAATCAAAATCACATATTTGCAATACTGCGTCCCACGTTGGATTTGGCTCCAAGCGGTTGCAATATTCGAATTCTATGTGCAATTTTAGGTAGGATAGGGTGTTATAACCTTTGATATGGTCAATATTTGATGAATATATTGCAAAAGTTAAGTGCTGCATAAACCACCTACAATTTTGCAATTATGAGACTTCTAGGCTAAATATTGGCTCCTATGTTTAATTTGGTGGAATGAGACTACTATTATTGGATTCAGCATGGAATTCTGGTTTAGATAGGTATTGTCCAATATTCTGCTCGACAATATTGGCTGCTAGTAGCCGTCGAACGGCCGAAAGGGTCAGAATCGTACTAACTTTTTTGGGGATACCGCTCCAGAACACGAGAGAACTCCGTGAATGTGGTTTTTGTAGTGCAGACATAATTTTTGTAGTGCAGACAGAATACCCCGGCAACAATTATGAGAATAGTTCATATAATGCAAATACAAACACAATTGTATTAGTATCATCTTATCATAACGCTACTATACTATATAATTATAATGACGTCTCGTAACAATACTAACAACAGCAGTAATGGTAACAACAGCAGAGATAGCAAACATACAACTACAACAAAAGATGCTTCAACAGATACTAACGAAGATAGCATTATTGATGAGCCATATCCTTCTTTGCAGTCAGTGCAAGTATCGTCGTACCAACTGGCATCCGTGCAAAAGGTTTTGTCTATGCAAAAGCAAGCTGAAACACTAAGGCATTTAGCTCAGCAGAAACGTAATGATGAACTCGACTATCAGACAACTATCAAGCTTAATTCAGCAAATGCAGATACAATATCAGCCCAGCAGATATGTAACGACGATATTGATTATCAGACCACCCTCAAGATAAATAATGCACATACAACTATAAGGAACGCTCGTAAAACATTGTCATCATATTCTAGTACCGTTCACCATGGCGAGGATGTTCCCGTTGATTCTCAATCACAAACTAGCGCAAGTGCTACCCAAATAATGCCAAACAAAAGCAGTTCGAATGGGCATGATCATACTTCGTATTCACATTTAGATACAGAAGAACGTAAGACGTCTTATTCAGGTGAAGAAGGAACTCCCTGATCAATACCCAAATGGTAATAAGAAAATCAAGGTACCAAAGTATACGTCCACTGAAGATACATCGAAATCATCTAAACGAAAGACGGGTCCACTTGTATCTTGGGCAGCAAGAACTGTAAACTCTAGATCGGGTAAGAGACAATGCTTGGGTATAACCAAATGCAGTACCCCGGGTTGCACTTTCAGAGAGAAGCCCCGTGTTCCAAGGTATGGTAAGAAGGACACCAGTTCCAAATACAGTACCAATGGTGCCGCACAAAAGTCAAAGTTGCAATATTGTAAAGTTCATCCAACCAGTCCAATGATACATGATTATTGTGACTGCACATGGACAATCATTGACAAGGGTGATCATTGGATAATTGATCATGAAGGGACACATGATCATCTAGTTCCACCCGCAACTCAAGCTCACCCCAATAGCGTGAAGATATTGGAGAATCACATGAGAACGGCTCCTGAGTTAAAGCCATCTCAATTAGCCACAGGGAGGCATACTCGTCCGCCAATGAGAGATGTTGATCCTGCGTTCATCAATCCTGACCGTCTATCAAGTGTCATGAAGAAGATTAAGAAGAAAATCAATAAGGAGATATCTGGCTCGGAAACAGCAACGCAAAGTTTGGATGCTGCATTCCAATTCTTTCGTTCGGAGAAAGAGTTTTCAGAAACAATATTAGACTCTTGCTTTGTTGGTAGGAATAAAGAGCCGTATATTATCTTCATGACACCAGAGATGCGAGAGGTATGTCAAAATCCGTCTCATATTCAACCGGGGTGGCAAACAGATACCATAGAAGCTTTTGTTGAATCTCAATACTACCGTGGGCGTATCCAAGTTACGATGACATCTTGTTTTTGTGATGTATTGGGCAAGATGTTTCCAATATTCATGTCGATATTGTTCAGCAAGGATGCAGTGGCATATAAAGAGCATTGGCGTGCCGGTGTCAAAGTCTGGGGAGAAGGGAGAGATAACAAGTTCACATCAGTTGATGAGTTTAATGACAAGTTTCCTGGTAACACAAGTGATTTCTCTGGTAGTATACTAAATGGTTGGCAATTAGCAGTAAACGAGGCATTGGATAAACTCACCGACAATAACGAGGAACTTACCATGAGGCACTAGAGACATTGTGGCGCTTTTGTACAGTTCATTTCAAACGAGGTGTTAAAAGGATTGGTCAGATTGGTGAAATAGTACCACCTGAGAAGAAGTCAGATTGGTGGGATCGATGCATGAACTTGTTACATATACAGGAATTCGAAGCGTTTGAACATGCAATTTACTCACTCGATAAACACTATCCAAATGCAAAGAACTTTCTACGGTGGTACCTATCCGATACCAACGCCGCCATTTTGTTTCCATCTTGCAAACAACTAAGCCCACGTAATATGCAAAGATTTGAGAGGCTCTCCGACAATACCAATGGTCAAGAGGGAATGGGTGGATATCTTCAAATGCTTGCTGGTTATAATAAGTTGGACCTCCAAGAAATGTGTCGCCACATTAACTTCTTCGTGCGAAAGTACTCTGATGAATACCGGCTAGGCAAGGAGCATGTTGTTCGATACCGTAAGGCAACCAAGAAAGATAAGAGGAGTGGCGAGTAGTGGAACCGCTCCAACCTGTCGTTTTTGTTTGTCGATGATGAATAGAGGTGAATGGCATGCAGTAAAAAAGTCAAAAGAGGCAGGAGAAGTACATGCTACTGCTCGTCATTATCATTTCCGTTGCTGTCGTGCTCCTCTCGGCGAGACTGATCCTCTTACTTTTGCTGAGCTACGACAACTGAGAACTATTGTTCAATCATCATCAAATCTTGAAAATAAGGCAAAGGAAAGAATCATTTCTGATATTGGAACGAACGAAAGATGAGAAGAAAAAGTAAATGGTGAGAATCATATTGTACAGTGTATGATGCAGAAGTGTATAAATAATAAGACATGATAATAAATGAATGGTCTACTTACTCTTTGACTAGTGGTTGATTGTTACGTATAAATTTCAAAAGTTGGGAAGTCCGATCACAAACCATTCGACCTCTAGCACTATCAAAACTTCAACAACCGGTACAATATTCGATTAGGATTGACCTGATATATCATATGAGTGAAGGGAATGAATAGAATGTGTGTGAGAGGTCAGATATGCAATCATATCATACCATTTTATGTACATAATATAATAACGGATACTCTACCGTTATTTGTGTATATACTCTACCCACAACTAACAAACAGCATATGATAAATCCACTAATCAAGTTACAAACAACATAAACCCCCATAAAACACCAATAATACCAATCGTAACTATTAACTAATAATACCATCGACTAACTACCGCAAAACTATCAAACAATACACCAACTATCGAATATCAACTATCGAATATCAACTATCAAATATCAACTATCAATATGTATGTCAACTATCGAATAACAACTATCGAATATCTAACATCTTAACGTATTAGGTATGGTATACCATCTAATTTTATGTGCCAATTACTAATCGAACTTAATCGGAGTAGCATACATTAATGTCTTGTTTGCTCTTGCTTTTATTGCATTGTGATACATCTGATACGTCAATAAACGTTGCTTTGGTACGATCATCTGACGTATATAAACAAACGAACTATATCGAATAATATGTATATAATAGCGTATAATAATCCTTCAATCGATACTATTATTCCAATCAACAATAAAAATTCAAAACTCTAACATTATTAAATGTGGTATGATAAGTTATGATGTAGATAGGCAACATTTGCAATTATAATCGTTGTTTAAGGCCGGTTTAGAGTAGTGTTTGCAGTTATTAAGAGCAACAACATCGATGGCAGTTTAGAGCGGCCATAGATATATTTGTTTGAGGTATGATAGTGCGCCTTGTGTCTTCTTTTATGAATCACTAATCACAGATGATACGTCACACCAAGTCACAGTCACAAAATATTGTAGTGCAGTGCACTTCAATGCACTACAATCGATGCACTACAAAACCCGGAACTCAATTTCTGAGGATCTTAAACCCACACAAAATCGGTGCACCGTCTCCAAATAAAGCTTCTAAACTTGGTGAGTATATATTGATATTACCATCTCATGATCCTATATTACTCATGAGATCTGGTATGTTGTGTATGGGATATCTTGCGGGGCTTACCGGCCGGCGGCAGAGACATGAACACATGATATGATCATTTTTTTTTATCATTGCAATGATTGAGTATCTTTATGGAGAGTTGAGAGGACTTTATGGTTATATTAGTAACTACTTTCTTCTATTGTGTATGTATCTAATGTAATAACATATCTTGCTATCTTTTCACTTATTGTTGAACTATTTACATGATAAGAACAATACCAGAGAGAGATTAGCAAGGTATACAACAAAACATACCCATACACAAATCATATAAAACAAAACAACATGAACAAGTTATCTGCTATCGATCTCTTAGGGTCGCACACCTTTGATCATTACAAGACTAGCCATGGCTGGAAAGAAAAGGAGAATAAGTGGGGTATTAAGAAGTACATTACTGACGAAGGTATGTATTGTATATGTTTATATACTTACATGTACTAACTCATCACATGGCGATATGTATTTGTGATATGTATACATACCCACATACTAACTCACTCTTCTCATAATACCTCAATGTCCATTAAATATCCTTCTTACAGATGAAACTTTTGATAGTTTTGAGGGCATTGGAAATGAAGCATTGGATCCCAAATCCGAGTGGATGGATGATCTCATTGAGATTGATGGCGTCCGGGATGCTATTCATACTCTTGCAAAGAAGGAAAAGAACGAGAGAGCTATTGAAGTTATGGAACAGTATGATACTTACTTTGATGGTGAAGAAGATGACGAAGAGGAGGTCACCGTAGTTGCTGTCAAGAAGAGAGGTAAGAAGAAGAAAGAAGAGAAAACTGATGATGATACCGAAACTCTTGAAGAGAAGGCTTTGAGTGGAGACAAGAAGGCCATGGAGGAATTGAAGCAGAGGATGCGTGAAGAAGGAGCCGGTGAGAAAGCAAAGGCGAAGACTGTGAAGAAGAAAAAGAGTACTGTCAAGAAGACTACTCCAAAGAAAGCTACCAACAAGAAGGGTGGAACTTCCTCCGCTCGTGGTGCCGCCGCCAAGCCTTCTGCTTCCGAGAAGAAGATGACTCAGCCTATCTTCCGAATGGCTGATTTGTATGTCGCTGAAATGTATGATACAAGCAAAGTAAATCCTGATGATAGGTTTATGTTAGAAGATCTTGACGTCTCAGGATTTAAGTTTGAACATATTGAAGCGGCTGACTCTGCAGAGGAGGAATAGACATGAATAGTGGATACCCGAGAGGAATCTCTTGGATTTGTTCTTTTGTTTGATGTGTTCATCCAATGTACAGAGGAGGCTAGGTTTTTTCATTAGTCGTAAATTTAGAGCATCCAATCCAAATCTACTACCACGTAAGCCATATCAGATTGTTTTAACATTCCCTAATAATAGCCATTGAAGTCTTATATTGCAAGATCATTCGCCTCATCTGTCAACTCCCACTCATCCTCCACTACCACATCTACAATCTCTGGAATACGAGCTGTTAAATATGACCCGACGCGTTGTAATACAGTTGGACGTTGATGCCAAAATCGTCCCTTTAAATGTAAAACTACTGTTGGACCATCAAGCTCTACGAAGTCCACTCCGCCGGTAATACCAACACCTCTATTCTCTGCTTGGTATCCAAACATTGTTCTGTTGTTAATATGTAGTATATGATGTTGTTGTTTGTGTTGAATTCATGAGAGAGATTATGAGAATGATGAGCATTATTAAATATGTACAACCAATGACACATATACAACCAATAATCACATATTGCACACATTTACTCACCCAATCTCTTGTCGACATGCCGCAAGTACTCCTTGTACCGTCTCTTCATCCAAGTCTAATGTCGAACCTATATTGTAATTGAAGCAATATAACAACAAATAAATATCAGACAACTGTACTCTAAAGCACCTACACATAGCAAGCAACAAAACAAACTTTCCTTGAGGTACGTCAATGGTTGGTCCGTCATAATCAACTTCTGGGGCCTCTAATGCCGCCCCCGCTTCAGCTTTGACAGCTGCATCATCATTCTCATCGGCAGCAACAAAGTCGGAATCAACACCCGAGTCTAATAGCTCATCGTCATCATCATAAGAGAAATCATCCCAAGTACTTGACATTCTTTGAGTTGGCATTGATCTTGTACATATTATTCTATGGTGTTGTTGTTGTATCTGAAAAGATGATATCAATGGCACTAAAGCCAACAGTATTAAGAATGATATAAATATGAGTTGCATGGTTAGGATGACGCCGCCAAGAGAGATAGTAGAATGGATGGGATTGAGGAGATTAGATGAGTATTTTGCAATATATTTGGCGATAGAACGACTATCACGGGGACAGCATTATGTGAATGTTTCGGTATCCTTGAAATTGATCAGTAGTAGGTGAAGGTGAACCATCTTTGCAATAGACAATAAGGAGGCCAGGACGCCACCCATAGGAGACTATATCGGCATATTCTACTGCATATTAATACATAAATAACAGGTCTAAAGCTTTGGTTTATATTTTCGGCGTATTGCAAATAGTAACACAAGTTATGTTCATCAAAAAAAGTTTGAGAAGCAATGACGAGTAACCCATGAACAATCCATTTGGTGAGAATATACACAGCCCTATTAAAGGAGCTGCTACTACCAAATCAAGGACACCTTCATCAAGAGAACAGATGCCACCGCCGGCATCCCGCAGAGTACCTCAAGCCGTTAATTCTGCTAATAAACATAAGATGCACAGACAAGAAACTATTAAAGCCAGTAACCACCATGGACAACAACAGCATACCAAATCAAAACAGCAACATGCATTTCAAAGTTTAGATATGAATAATGCCAATAATGATAGAAACTCATTAGATTACTCTATGTCTTCCCGAGGTACCGTAGTTGATACAAATACCAATAATAATAACCAGCCAGCAGCTGAAACTTCACATAACATATCAACTGATACAGATACCATATTGGCAAATTGGAAACGTGAACGTCAGAATAATGCTAGCAATATAAGTCATAATAGCAGTGGTAGTAGCATTATTCCCATGGGTAATAATAATAGTGTGAATATTAGCACCACTGCTGCCAAACAGAATGATTCATTGTTAAGTACACTAAGTGCCTTTCGTGATGTGTCTGCCGAGAGTAATACCAACAATATTAGTACATCTGGTGAACAACAACAAAACAAGTCCATGGAGATTAGAAATAGAAATGGAGCTGCAATACATCATGCATCCAATTCTAATAATGGCGAAACAACAAGGCCAATAAATCCACTACCACAACATTTTCTATTTGAGGCAGATGAATCAATAATATCACACTCATCAGAATCTAGTTCATTATTGGGTGGGTTACGATCATTACGGAATGATATACCTGGTAGTAATCAAAAGTTGAATAGTAGGTTGGGAGGTATTGGTGGGTCAACAGGTACTACAACTTTGATAAATGGCAACCAACAAGTTGAAGGTGCACCATCATTAATCACACCCATATCAAGGGCCAATGGTAATAATACCATCCAAATTACAACTATACCCGAACAACGTCCGACGAATCCACATAGTAGTAACTTCCCCCATAGTATTGGTACCTCCTCGCCAATGTCACGGGCATCACTAGTTAGTAGTCCAACGAAGGTAATTTCAAGATTTGATTTATTAAATGAACAACAGCAACAACATCAACAACAAAGTGCACTTGCCGATGCTATATCGGAACGAGATGGGATAATACGTGAAAAGGATGAAGCATTGCGCCAACGTGATGAACGTATAAGTAAGTTGGAAGTAGAGCTATCCGAATGGAAGAGGCAGTGTTCACAACTTGAAGAGGTGAAGGAACAAAAGAATAAATTACAATCCGATATGGATAGGATAAAGTCGGAGTTAAATGATACCACAATTGAACATGATAAAGTCCAGGAGGATATACAAGCTCATAAGGATGAACTAACAAGTATACAGGATGATGTACAATTTGCCAAGAAGGAGAAGGAACAAAGTGAAGAAGAATATGAGAAATTACAAATGGAGATTGAATCAGCAACAACACAACTTGCTGAGGAGAAGAAGTCCTTATCGAAAGCGGAACAGGCAAGGAATGGGGCATTAACAACATTAAAGGAGGCTAGAGTGGAACGTGATAAGGTTGTTAAGGAGACTCAAGCGGCATTAGCAAAGTGCAAGTCTCGTGAGGCTGAGTTGAAGAAACAGACTGATCGAAATGAGGAATTGACGAAGCAACTCCGTATTAATCAGGATGAACTTCGTGCTAATCAGAAACAACTCGAACTGGATCGTAAAGCCATTCAAGATGAGAGGACAGAACTATCTACCATGAATGATACCTTGGCAAAGGATACACGCCGTCTAGTAGAACAAACTCAAGCTGCCAATGTCAAGTTCCAATCGCAGGAGATGGATATTCAAAAACAAGTAGAACAGCTAGCTGATGAAAGGACGCAGGTATCACTCGTCAAGGATGAGCTTCTACAAGTACAAGCAGTTCAGGAAACAAAAACTTCAAAGTTGCAGAAGGAGGAAGCGACATTGAAAGAGTATGCCACCTCTTTACAGAGCCGAGTTGAAACACTAGTCAAGCGTGAAAAGTCGTGTAGTCAAATGGAGGCTATTGTAGAATCAAGATTGGAAGAGTTGTCAAGGAAGGAGAAGGTACACATCAAGAGGGAAGAGGAGATTAATAGTCATGTTAAGCAAATGACAGTGCAGGCTGAGGAGATTAGACATCGCGAGGAAGGGTGTGTCAAGAGAGAGTCTGAGATTGAGGATAGATACAAGCAATTGGTTGAGAAGGGTCAACAACTTGATGCCCGGTCAACATCTTTAGAAGAGCAGGAGAGGGTGTGTAGTCAACGTGAGCAGGAAATAGCCGAGTCTTCCAAGAAATTAGAAGAGAAGTGTAAAGACAAACTCGAAGAATTGGATGATACTGCCCAACAATTGTCACAACAAGAGAAAAGTCTGTCCCAGAAGGATCAAGCTTTGTGTCAACGAGAGCAAACATGCAACCAACAAGATGAAGCCAACACACGACGAACTGAGGAACTCATAAAGCGTGAAGAATCATGCCAAATGCTTGAACAAGAAGTGGCCGTGGCGGCTGATGCTGTTTTGGAACGTGAACGTTTATGTGCACAAGAAATCAAAGATGCCAATATCCGTATTAAAGAATATATGGAGAGAGAAACATTATGTGTCAAGAGGGAAGATGAGGTTGCAACACGTGCTGCTCATATTAGTGAACGTGAAAATTCGTGTACAAGACGAGAGAATGAAGTGGAACGGCGATTAAAGGAGCTGTCTGATACTAAAGGTGCACAACAGAAGGAGAGCGAGCGAGTAGGAGCACTCGAGAAGAGTGTAAGGAATCGAGAGATGACATGCTCTAGGTTAGAGGATGATCTATCTAAACGCTTAGATGATGTTTCTGAACAAGAGATGCTTGTCAAGAAGGAAAAGGATGAGTTGCAATCTCAAAGGAAAGTGACATTGACTGAGCGCGAGGAGATTGACAAGAGCAAGAAGGAGTTTCAAGTCAAGATGCAGCAATCACAAGAGTCCATCCAAGCCGAAACTGATAGGCTGTCACAGCAAAAGCAAGAACTCAACTCACAGGAGCAGGCCCTCAACACCACCAAGGAAGAGATGAATGCAATTATGAACAAGATGGACGAAGAGCAGCAAAGAAACAATGAAAAGGAATCCAAGCTTCAACATGAGTTGTCTAATCTTGCAAAGCAGGCTGAGTTACTCCTTGGAAGGGAAGAATCGCTCAATCAACGAGAGCAATCCTTGAGTCTACAGTCTGATCAACTATCCAAGGCCGAGTATCAATTATCAGAGGATAGGAGTAGTTTAGAATCAAGGGCGGCTCAACTTGCCGTAGATGAAGAGACTTTAACACGGAAAAAGGCTGATATTGATTCTCAGGAGTCTATGTTTATCGAGACATCAAGGAAGGGCGAGGAGGACATACGTCAAAGAGAGGCAAAGTTATCAATGCTTGAGGAAGCATTCAACTCAAGAGAAGAAAATCTTGACAAGAAAGCAGCAACTATTGCTGCCAAGGTACAAAGAGAAGAACATCGATTGGGTGACCTTGCCAATAAATGCCATGCAGCATCGAAGCAGCTTGATTCTCTAAACGAAGAGTCCAGTGGAGTTCGTTCTACCATAAATGAGAACTTGGTTGATGCTCATTCCCAATTGAATAGCATCTTGCTCGATGTGGAGGTCCAAGAGAAGGCGCTTAGTGATATTACTTCCCGACTAAATGAGGAGTCTAAGGAAGAGGTCGATATGAAGCAACGAAAAGATACACTGAGTAATGAGGTAAGTAAGAGGTCAGGAAGAAGAAAGTTGTTCTGTTATTTAAACTCTAACACCATTCTCTCCTTTTGTATCATGTGTATTTCTATCTCCAGATATCTTCACTCGAGGAGAATGTGATTGTTGCCAGATCATCATTAACAAAGCTGTGCACTGCAATGCAACAAGTAGGTGATAGCAAGTTTGAAGCCTTTGAACAGGCGTCACATGATCTGTCCATACGTCACAAACAAGTCCAGACCCTTGTCTCACGTATTGAAAACTTTCAAGAGCACTTTACATCATGGAATGTGGAGAAACAAGAGCTTGAACGTGAGAAGTTGAAGCTTCATCTGCGTGTCGTTAGTCTCGAGCGTGGATTAGATAGTAAGAGTTCTCAGATCGATCTTCAAACCAACAAGTTAAAGGATCTAATGAAGACGATTACATTACAAGATGATAGACTACAGAAGAAACAAAAGTTTATTGAGGAAAAGGCAGCTGAGTTGGCACTGTTTGAGAAGAATGTTCGTAAGGAGTCAGACAAGAATAGTCAAGTCAATAAGCTCCTTCAAGAGGAACGTAATGCCATTATATCTCTTCAGAAAGAGTTTGAAGACAAGTCGAAGCAACTCGAGATGAAGGAACAAGAGTTGATTAGGAATGAACAGAGATTGCTTGATACTGAGAGGATATTAACTGAAGAACATGATAAGTCAAGAGTTGGTCAACAAAGAATGACAGATCTATCGAATCAGCTTCAAAAGAGACATGAAGAAGTCACACAACAACGGCGGCAGTTGGAGGAGAGACAGCAACAATGTGATGAATACGCTGCTCGTCTAAAATCATGGGAGGATCAACTCGAGCATGTTACAAACATCTTGCAACAAGGTGGGAATAGTTGTCCAGAAAGATGACACTTCAGGAGTGATGATGAAAAATAGATGTATGTTAAATGCATGTTTTTAAGTGGAAGTGTGGAGTGGATGATATTAGCCCTCATAAGTAATGTAAATGTTGATATTAATGTTTCTGGTGGTGGCCTTCTCCACTCCCTCCACCTTACATTCTAGCATTTGCTTGTGAGTATAAAACTTATGACATTGTACTTTTCAAGAAGTTATCTCATTCATTCATCTACCATTCGTCAGCACCCAAGGAAGTTGTTGAAGAAGAGATTGATCATACCAAACCAAGGAGGAAGTCCTCTCTTTATGAAGCTTTTACGAAGGGCGCAAAGACGAGCTTGGGTTCATTGTCTGTGAGGATCTATGTAGGCTTCTTCTTTGAGGGTTTGCCACTGCTAATCTTTGCAATCATATACCCGACAGAAACGCAAGCAATTGCTTTGTCGTTTATTGTTGGTATTGGTGATAGTCTAGCTCAATCAGGAATCTTCCCTCTTGCAGGTGGGGTGAGTGTTTGTTTTACTTAGATACTCAAGATGAATACAGCACAAACGTCTTCTGACTCTCATTTAACCATCCAAATCAACCGATCTATCAGATCCATCCTCGATGTACTGCAGCGGCTAGTTTAGGCTCTGCCGTGGCTGGTCTCATTGCTGGGCTTCTCCGTTTATTAACAAAGGCCATCTTTCCTGAAACTGATGAAGGTTTTCGGCATAGTTCATCGATGTATTTTGGCCTTGCTACAGTCGTGATTGTAGTTTGTTGTCTTGCATTATTTTCAATTAACAAGGTCAAGAACGAGTTGACAATGTCTTTCTTTCAACAAGAATATGCCGAAAGTGTCCAGAGTGTAATGTTGCAAAAGGAAGGCATCCAGAAGATGATTCGACAAGAAATGGAGCTTGAACTTGCAGAGGAAGCAAAGGAAGAGGAAGAAGAAGATTTTAACGAAAATGAACAGGTAGAGTCTGATGATCCCGAACAAAAGAAGAAATGTGGATTATTCGCAGTATTCCTGGATGTAACAACAGTCTATCGTGAAGCACTTCGTTGCGCTTGGGTACCTATCATTGTGCAGTTTGTGAATTTCTTCATAACTCTATCTCTCTTTCCTGGCATAACACTTAGTATGACTAGTGAGAGCTTGGGCTCGTGGATGCCTGTGATTCTTGTCACAGTCTTCAACCTTGGTGATACATTAGGGCGGTTAGTACAGTTGAATAGCAAGGTTGCGCTGTGGATTGTAACTCCTGTTGGAGAGCAGATCATTCATCCAAAGACGGGAGCTCACCTTGGCAACAGACGACCACGGTGAGTTGATTTCACGTACATATACTTGTCATTAGTTTATTAGAACCTTCTCACATACCTTTTGTTTTGTTTCATATTTACAGCATGAAGTGGAGTATCATCTTGCCCTGTGCATTACGATTCGTATTCTACCCTCTTCTCATCTTTTGTGTCAACCCTCTGTATATCAACGCCGACGTTGCTCAAATTATCATCGTATTCTTCTTTAGTATGTCTTCCGGATGGATTTACAGGTAGGTGTCTTTGTTATGTTTTGACTTGAAAGTCATTGTGTGGCTCTAACTTGTCATCATCTTGTGTATACTAACTACATTATCTCTCACGTGCTTGACTTTTCTTCTTCTTACTATGTAGCTGCTGTTTCATGATCACACCTGAGTTGTGCCGTGAGCCAAAACACAAAGAAGCAGCATCTCTTCTCATCATTGTGTCGACATTAGTTAGTTTGGGTGCTGCGTCTTCGGCCGGTTTAGGAATTACTTCTGCCGTTACAGCGGGTATTTAGCCTAATAGTGGGCAGAGGATACTTCTTAGGATACTTAACATCATTGCTCAGGACTCTAATGTGGCTGAAGAAAGAGCAGCGTAGTATATTATAGTTAGGACTAATTGTTTGCTTATACTCTTCTTCTTGGATTGGAAAGAATGTCCAAAACATCCATAATAAGTCGTGATACCTAGAGCCTCGATGATACTTTCGGTTGAAACTTCCTCTATCTGTTGACTGAAAAAGGATACCGTATCTTTTTTGCTTACAATCATAACCTCGTCATCATCGTTGAAGACTTCATTCATACGATATGTGGTCTCTACTACTTCTTGTCCTGCTAGTCGCCTCGGCGGTGGCATTCTCGCCAGCTCCTCGTTATTCATCATCTACAGGACTATCGTCGCCGGCATTGCAAAAGAAACAATCACTTTCTATGCTACCAACAAATAATAACAAAAATTATGAAGAAGAAGATATAACAACAACGTCATTCTACCCTTATCCAACTACCACTACAGAATCATCCTTTCAATTAAACGCCGTACCTCCAAAGTCAAACGAGGAAGTATCAGATGGATCAGCAGATGTTCGTCAACTTCTCGGTGTGAAAGGTGCATCTTCCGATACAGATGATATATGGAAAATTCGTCTTCAACTTACCAAACCAGTTACATGGATTCCATTAGTTTGGGGTGTCATGTGTGGAGCAGCTGCATCGGGTAATTACCATTGGATATGGAACCCCTTCGACCCAAATGATAGAGATGTCATGTTAGGATTGGAAGATACAGCGAAGGGATTTGTTGCCATGATATTAGCAGGACCATTCTTAACAGGATATACACAAACTATTAATGATTGGTATGATCGTGAAATTGATGCTATTAATGAACCATACCGTCCTATTCCAAGTGGTGCTATTAGTGAAGGACAGGTTATCTTTCAGATTTGGTTCTTACTACTTGGATCGTTTGGAATTGCATATGGATTGGATGTTTGGACTGGACATGATTTCCCAACTGTTTTGGCATTGAGTATCTTTGGTTCGTGGGTAGCATACATTTACAGTGCCCCACCATTGAAGTTGAAACAGAATGGTTGGGCTGGTAATTATGCATTGGGATGTTCCTACATTAGTTTGCCTTGGTGGTGTGGCCAAGCCGTCTTTGGAACATTAGACCGTCCAGTTTACTTCATTCTGTGAGTGTTTGACAAGAGATCGAGTTTGCTTTCCTCGTATGAGCTGTTGAGTGTGTGTATTGTCTTATCTTTAGACATCATTTGAAGAACTTTCAGACATGCAGTATACTAATATCTCTTTGTTTTCTTGTCTCTACAGTCCTATCCTCTATTCAATTGCTGGTCTTGGTATTGCTATTGTTAATGATTTCAAATCCGTTGAGGGAGATCGTGCACTAGGACTTGAGTCCCTTCCTGTTGCATTTGGTATTGATACTGCCAAATGGATCTGTGCTGGATCTGTTACATTGACTCAGTTGGGTGTCGCTGCCTACCTCCAAAGTATTGGCGAGTCTACATATGCAGCAATTATCCTTGGTTTGGTATTACCACAAATGTACTTCCAGGCTACATTGTTGATCCCTGATCCAGTGGCAAATGATGTCAAGTTTCAGGCTCAGAGTCAACCATTCTTTGTCTTTGGAATCTTGGCAACAGCGTTATGTCTTGGTCATCATGATTTCTCAGCTTAGATATAGTTATGCCGCAACTCATGAGCTAAATTAAGAGAAAAGTCATAATGTTTACTCCTTGCCTTGATCACTAATTTACTCCTCGCCTGCTCGCACTCTACATTTCTTACTCATCCAGCTGGACTTTTTAGTACAACACAATCAGTACTAATACAATAAGCTTACTTTTAGGCCCACGGAAAACATGAGAGTGTAAGTAGAAGTTGTGGTTCTCTCCTAGATAGAGAGAGAAAGAGTAAAGTGTTTGACTGTATGATATAGTATTTATGCTGTGATAGAGACAAAAAGCAATACAATAAGAGTATTTAAACGGATATATTTACTTGGGGCGTGTCACTAGTTCAGGAGTTATACAAAGAAGACAAAGAGATTTTGAAGATTCACTATTTTCCAACATGCCGATCAGACCGCTTGCAATACTTGGGAGCCGGTTAACATGTGTCCAATCTATCCTGGCAATGGAGAGATGGAGAGGATATCCACAATTTGAAGATGATAAAGGATCTGGGCGTGTAGCTCTATTAGCATGCATTCTATCTTCAATCTTTGGAGTACACTTCATCTTATGTTTGCAATTTCTACTGATAAGGTTTGGTGTACTTTCGAAGGATATATTTGGTACTTACTGGACAGATGAAACTCTTCAAATGGCATTTCAGTGGAGTTGCTATGTCATAACACTCTGTTGTTTTCATCTTGGAGAGTTTTTCACAACTGCAATATGCAACCCATATGTGTGTACAGCAGATTCATTCATGGTTAATCATTCAAAAGCATATACTGCTGCTGCTTTCATATCTTGGGTGGAGTTTTGGATACGAATTATCTTCTTCCCAAAACATAATATCTCGAAGATGTTTTATATAGGTATAATATTTGTAATTGGAGGACAAGTACTACGATCTGTTGCAATGCACACTTGCGGAGAATCGTTCAACCATTATATACAACAAGATAAGAAAGAGAATCATGTGTTGATCACACACGGAATGTAAGTTGTGAAGTATATTATTTCAGTTTGTATATCTGTTCTCTCACACTATTGTCATGTCATTAATGCACAACTCATTGAATACAAAAAGATACGGCATATTGCGTCATCCTTCCTATGTTGGATTCTTCTATTGGTCAATAGGGACACAGTTAATACTCTGCAATCCAGTATCAACAATATTATATGCAGTGGCTGCATGGACGTTCTTTCGGTATAGAATTGCATTCGAGGAACAGACACTGAAGAACTTGTTCCCAGATGGTGCATATGAATCATATAGAGAGAGGACGTATATCGGTATACCACTGATAGGACTTGTCATGAAGTTTGATAGCAACAACAAAAATAAGAATCAATGAACACGATGAATGGATGTGTATACTTTCTTTTGTTTCTTGCTTTAGATGAATTATAATATTATTACATTGGTTGTTGAACTTTATTGAAGACTCGCATATCTGGTCATACCATTGCAGTTTTTGTTGTATCTTCATTACCTTACTCTCTCAATAGATAATATCTTCATTCTACTTATCCCCCTCCCAGTAGCAGTTCGAAAATAATGACAAGTATATTACACGCTATTATCGGTAACTTTAAATACTGTACAGCCTGTAATAAACCGATTGCTTGTACTTGTAATGGTCGTGATGATGGATAACATCCCATATTATTTATATCATCTAATCCATGTTTAGCTAAGAATCGTTTTCTATGTAATATCAATATTGAATTTGTAAATAGTAAACCAGCCTATTGATAGTTGCAAAGGTGAATGAAGGATACGATATGATATATGTTGGTAATGGATGGTAAATGAGAGAAAGGAGATATATGATATTACTTAGAATATATAAGAATAGGACACGGCTATGATGTTACAAGCATTATACCACTCACCTTGAATATATTCCAAAGTGAAAACATTTTTTCTTGTCTCTCTGATAGGTACTCTTTGATCTTTGTCTGTGATATCAATTCGCCTCCACAGTCCTCCCGGTATTACCAGTACTCAACTTAATTGTTGATCGATATGATCTGACGTCGTAATAGGTATCAACCCCTCTCAACTCTATCTCCTCAATCAAACTCATCAACAATCTTCAACAGTCACACAAAACTAAAAAAAAATAGGATACGTCCCGAGGCCACTACCACTTGATAAGCTGCAAAAACAACCTATTGCTATAGTATTTACAATTATGAATAACTGAACTGATGGTATACTACGATACTACCAATCGATCTCCCTTTTGGTAGATGTGCCATTCACTGCACGCTACAACAATAAAAGATCACTCAATGCCGGTATCCTTATCATTCAACCTCTCTAGAGTACGAGTACGATAGCAAAAAAAATACTAAGTTACTCTTGGCCAATGGAGATAGACAAATAAATACAGTGGCCGCTGGTTACTAATAATACAACAATACTGTTCGATAATATAACTGCAATTTGTGATTCGACTTGCAAGTTATTTTCTAACATAAATACATCACAGAAAAAGGATACCCCAACATGATCGAATCAGCCACACAATCTCCACCACCTCCTCCTCCTCCACCACCAGAAGAAGAAACAAATACTACAATGATATCATCCTGCCTATCAACAATAGTAACCTATCCACAATTATTACAACATGAGGAAGCATTATCAACACAGGCCGCTACTGCTGGATCATTAGGCGCATACGATGTTACAAAGTGGATTACATACCTCCAATCAATTGATGATGTATTGGACATATTAAAAGATGGCTTGCATTCCCTTACTACTACTACTAATCAACAGAATAAGAAGATGGATTTAAGTAAAACTACAACAATTCAAGCAGGCGGTGCAACGTTCCACATTTCATCTTCCATGGCACCCGGCATTACACACACTCCATCTCAATTTAATGTAGAGATTAACAAGTTAGTACAGGCTCGTATATTAGTTGGTGAACGATCTGTTAGCTTATTACCAGGATCATACAAATTATGGAAGAATCATTTATTATTTAAAACTAGCTTATTAGAATCATCTTCCTCGAGGGGCGCCAGTAGCAATAAGAAGTTGATAACTGACGAACTACAAAAGAAATCAAATCAATTACGTTTCCCACCCTACCTACTAACATCCTCAAACAGACATAATCATTACAATTCAACTAAATCAGCATATGAACGATCATTAGTACGATTACATAAAATGCCATCAATATGGTTACATTATGCTGCCTTCGTCGCGTTATACAATCCACAATGTGATCCAACGTTAGTTCGACATATATATGATCGTGCGTTAATTGCATTACCAGCCTCACAACATGAACGGATATGGGAAGATTATTTATGTTGGGTGACTGGTATATTACCCACCAAGTCTGGTCAAGATAAGAATAATCAAAATAATAAAGATTGGACGAATATATCAAGGAAGGGAATGCATAATGTTAAATATGGTTTTGAAAGTCCATTAGTTGCACAATGGAGGAAGAATGGATGGGGATATAATCAAATTCAAAGTATGAATTCTGATAAGGAAAACCATACTACTACTAACAGTAACAATAAGGGCAAGAAGATGATGGAATATCTATCAACGGTACCAACCGAAACGGCATTACGAATATTACGTCGTCATGCCAATTGCTTTGATACTACCTTTCGTGAAGATTTGGCAACATTATGTATCACACGGTATGAACGATATGGTGAGGCGGCGACATTATTATTATCATTACTTAATAATAATTCAGGTGGACAATTTATGAGTCCGAATGGTACCACCCGGCATGAATTGTGGTTACGATTTGCAGATGTATGCACGGGACATCCGAATGAGGCCAAGGTTGCTGGTGTTGACTTTGATGGGATTGTACGTGCTGTGTTGAAAGGACAGGATGGTGGTGGCGGCGGTGATAGTGGTGGTGGAAGTGGTGCTCTGGGATTTAAAGTATTTGACAACTCTAAGGATGACGAACAACAACAGACTAATAACAAGTCTACACCACAAGTATTAAATCATCGATTGGGTGAAATGGAAGGTACCTTATGGACACGATTGGCAGAGTATCATGTCCGTGCGGGTGATTTTGAGTTGGCCCGATCGGTGTATGAAGAAGCGCTCGAGGCTATTACACGAGTACGTGATTTTAGTTTAGTCTTTGATGCGTATGTCAAATTTGAAGAGGGTGTCATCGAGGCATTGATGGAACTCATGGAAGAGGAAGAAGACGATGAGGATGAAGATGAAGATGAAACTACCGCAGCAGCAGATAATGAGGACATGGATATTCTCCTTGGAGACAATGCTGTCAATCCCTACTCCAATAACGACGATGGAAATGATACTACTGGGGGAGGAGCATCTGCTGATGTTGAACTTGCCATCTCCCGTGCGGAGCACTTGACATCCAGACGTCCTCTACTTCTCAACCGCGTCTTGTTGCGTCAGAATCCACACAATGTCGGGGAGTGGATAAAACGATCACAGCTCTACCTCGATTTAAATGAGGTTAACATGGCTGTGACAGCACTTGAGGAATCATTAAAGGCCGTCTCGGCAAACAAGTCTGTGAATGGCTCACCTTGTACCTTGGTATTGACACTTGTGGATATACACGAGAATCGACAAAAGGATGTAAATGCCGCACGAAAGGTGCTAGAGAGAGTGTGTACTAACAGTGAGTACGAGTTTCAAGATAGTGATGACTTGGCACAATGTCATGCGGCGTGGGTTGAGTTGGAGCTACGACAGGAGGATTGGGATATGGCATTAAACCTAGCCCGACGATCAGTTTCTGGTAAGGTGGGTAAGAAGAGTTCCAAGGCCACAAGAGGACTATCCCGAAGTCTACGCCTTTGGAACTTATTGTTTGATTTGGAAGAGTCGTTGGGCACTGTCCAAACAACCAAGGATGCCTATGACCGTGCATTAGAGTTGAAGGTCGCCACTCCCTCCCACGTGTTAAACTATGCTACATTCTTGAAGGACAAAAAGTACTTTGAAGAATCATTTGCGGCATATGAACGCGGTCTAGGATTATTCCCCTTCCCACACGCCGGAGCCGTATTGCTGTGGAAGAACTATCTAACTAATTTCTTGGAACGTTATGAGGGTTCAAAGACACCAAGAGTGAGGGAATTGTTTGATCGTTGCCTTGCAGACTGTCCTCCAGAAGAATCTCCCGAGTTTTACCTCATGTATGGAGATTATGAAGAGAATCATGGTCTTACGAAGCGTGCTTTGGGGGTATATGAAAGAATGAGTAATGCTGTCCCACCTTCAGAGAAGTATACCGCCTATCGTTTATACATTGCCAAGGCGATTCAATATCTAGGTGTCACTTCTGCTCGACCAATCTATGAAGCTGCCATATCAGCGTTGGAAGATGGATCAGCTTCTAGAATCTGTCTCGAGTATGCCAAGATGGAGACAGGACTGCGTGAATCTGACAGGGCTAGGGCGGTGCTTGTATATGGAGCTCAGCTTGCTGATCCCCGTCGTGATCCAGACTACTGGAAGGCATGGCATGAGTTTGAAGTATCACATGGAAATGAGGAGACGTTCCGTGAGATGCTTCGTGTCAAGAGAAGCGTTCAGGCTGCATTTTCTACTGTTAACTATAATGCAGAGCAGATGGGTTCTACTCCCCAAGTTGAGACTCTTACTGATGATCAAGCGATGGAGATGATTGCCGAGCGCGAGGGCATGGAAGTGGAGAAGCCATTGGTAGGAGGGTTTGTCCAAGGTACCAAGAAGCGTAAGTCTGACACGGACTTGTCGGCGCTAGAACAAAGAGCTACAAAAATTCGGGAAGCAGTCGGTGATGAAATTGATCTTGATGATCTCGAAGAGGAGGAAGAAGAAGAGCCTGCCGCTGCTGCTCCTTCAAACACAAAGAATGTTTCCATGAAGGCAGTCCCGGCTGCAGTTCTAGGTGGGCTTGCTTCAAGTGGAGATAATAAGTAGACTAACGATTTAACATGGCAATTGGTAGTTAACTGCACGTCGATTATATCATGCTCATCTAGGTCCACTTGACGATGATTTGTTTTTCCGCCTCTGATGATCAAGTAGTTGCTTCTGCATGTTGCGCACATCTTTTGTATATGTATCTCGACTTCCTGACGGCACCGACATTCTATACCTCAATTCTTCTGTTGATAAACTTTCTGCGAGTTCGAGCAATGTTCCAAGAACAGTACTGATGTGATTAGGTGCAACCTTATCAGGCCTCATCGTTGTGTAATACCATTCTCCAGTGGTTGGATCAAAGCCAACCTCTGCGATTTTCGAACCAGTCTCGTGTTTATCGGCTTCAAGTCTATGACGTTCACTCTCGGGTAAGCGGAGGTATCGAGTCATATCAACAGTGGTACCTTCTTCACCCATGACACCCACACGCAAGATGTCATTATCGTTACTCTGATTCCTACCAAAGTTTTGACGTGGTGGCATAATCTCAACATCAATTGTTACAGTGTCAAGATACTTCCACTTTAATAAGTTGACATCTGTACCACAAATATAAGGAGCATTTGGTTGAAATATAATCCCATCCGTCAAGTGGTTATGAGTATCACCATATCGATATGTTCTCATTCCCCGTTCTTCACTTACATATGAAAGCAACCGATCCAGGTCTGTCCTTTGTACAAAGTTCTTCCGTACCAGAGGCAGTGCTATATTCGGATCAGATACAGCAGAAGGATTAAACACATCTACTTTTCCTCCTACACCTTCCTTGACAAATGACGCAGCCTTCAAGTGTTTTAATCTCTGTTCGAATGGTAAATGCAATATAGGCTCATTTGCAGAATTGGCAAGTACATCAAACACAATAAAGATTGGCCGTCGTAACTTGCGATGTACGACAACCTCGCCGTCCAAGACACATCCTGGTTTGATTAATGGAATAATGTTCTGTAATGGATCCTCATCACTACCGGCACTACTACCCCGAGGTTTTGGTTGGAAAGCTTTTCTCGTTTCATGACTTGCCCTATCCACCAATACAGCACTCTTACCAGTAAATACCAATAAATATCGCACTCCATCAGTCTTTTCAGATAGAAAATATCCACCATCACCACTCCGTTGGACTTCCTCAATGTTATGTCTTGAGAAATTCACTGGCATACTACCTATGAAATTTCTTGGTGGTTTACAACTTGATTCGTCATTAATATTGGCACGTCCTGAACCATCGGGAGCAATGGCACTTGACCAACTTTGACACTTTGAATCCATAAATCGTTTAATTGTACCACATTGACCTATCGCCAACTTGGTTTGTTCAACATCAACATGTTCACGTAGGAACTCATCTACTTCTAACACATCATGTGTTGGATTAATTTGTTGTATCATGTACCATAATTGTTGTGCTAATGTTTCTGCTAACTTTCTGGCTTGTGCATCATCTTGTGTTGATAATAACTTTTGAGTCATTGATGATGATAACTCCATTTCAATTTCATATCCAACCTGTTGTGCATGTTGTGATGATGATGCACCTCTAGGTCCAGGATTATCACTGGTAGTTACCTCGGTAACATCCATCCTCCATGCAAAGCTTTTATCAGTCCTGGAATAACTTCTACGACGTTTGATCCTCTTTGTATTCCATCCTGGTGCTAAACTAGCAACATCATTTGGTACATTATTATTATTATTATTATTATTATTAGTTAGTGATGTTTCAGTAGCACATGTTAATCGTAAATCATATGGTGCAGCCGGTAGTGCCATGTCTAATGTTGATAACTTTTCCTTCTTTTCAGATTGTCCTCTTCCCAATGTAGTTGTTGTTGCATTATTATTATTGTTTTGAATGTGTGGAAAGTTCACTCGAGTATGATTTGGATAGGTAAAGACAGACGTAACACTTTCTACTTCAGTTAATTGTGATTTGAGTACTGAACTTTCCGATTCATTCTGTTTTGGTTTCTTACAAGAGAATGCAGCTGATAGTGGTGAGACTTCACTAAGGCCGGCACCTGTCCATTTGAGGTAGTTACTTCGTGTAATTCCTCCTTCAAAGTTGGTGGATGGTTGTTGTTGATTAGATGATGATGTAGTATTATCTGCAATATTCGTAATAAATGCATGTGCTACACGATCTTTCCCCTGGATTGGAACTAGTTTAGGACCTGAGGATAAGGCACGCATATCATGTGAACCAAATGGAGAGATTAATGTCCCTAACCTTGCCTCGATTTCAATATTTGATTTATTATTATTGGAAGATTGAGTATTACGACGACGTGCCATGGATCTTGATTGTATGAGAAATAATTTAATAGCATCTTCTGGCTGGGTTGGACGAGAGAGGAATGGATTTTTTGGAGATGAGTTATTGTTGTTGTTATTAGTTGGACGATCTGATACGGATCGTTTTGCCTCCTTGGATGATTGAGATATTAGATTACCTAGTGCACCGCTAGCTGGACGTTTACTTGACATATTGATATAATATTATGTTGATGTGTATAATTTGCAACTCGATAGATATAATTGAGTACTTGCACTCAGTATTAGTATTTTCCGACTCGATGGTAATGTTGTGTGGTTGCTCAAAGTCTATACATATTAAACCGCCGTAGTAGAGATATCAAGTGACTATTTGCCCATACCAAACGCCGATATATTACAGTATCGTATATCTCAGGGCAATCTATCACCACTGGCTAGACGGCTAGATTTTAGATTGCCCTATGAGGTCGATACATAGATCCAATGAAACTAAAGGAATCCCCCCAAAATCTTGTGACGTTGCAATTTGCTTACCAAACAAAGCGGAATTCCTCTACTACTACTATTACCATATCTACATAATACAATGAACCGTTTCATCTCATCACTATTAATATTGGTAGCCTTGGTTGCCTCATCTGAGGGGTTTGCTCCGTCATCTCTTGGCGGTATTTCTGGTGGTGAGTTATCATAACAAGGTGCATGAGTTTCCACTCCACAAAACAGATTGCAATTACCATATGTTTGTGTGTTGTATATATATATACTGTCGTCGTGTGTACCGTATGTTATCATATATATGGAGTGTTGTCTGATATATACAATTCATATTGTTTGATATGCAATACTTACGACCAATTTACATGACTCTCATGCAATACCCTCTCTTCTTTTCCTTCAATAATAAGGCTCCAATTTTGTAATCTCACAAAGACCACAAGGACAACAACCAGTCTCACGATCAAATAGTAAAAGTTCATTACAAATGGGATCACAGGCCAAGTTTGGTGTCTTCTCACCAGCGGTGTATGCAGCCAAAATTACATTGGGGAATGATAAATTAAATAAAATTCGTGGTAAGGCAATTAGTTTACATTCACAATATATTGGTGAATTCTGCACGTGGTCTGGTGCGTACCATTTACGTACCCGACTAATTAAGAAGGCTAAGCTTAATGGTGATATATTGGGTTTCCTTGTATAAATGAGGATTTGCAGCATTCTTTAGTTATATCGGGGTAATAAAATTACAGACAATTAATTGGGTAGGAGAGTCTTGGTAGTTTGGGTATGAGTTAGTGTAGAAAACTTACTTGGTTTGCAGATGGACTAGTTTGGTACTAATTGCATAGCTCTGGTAGTCCTCCTTAAACTCATTTATCAAGTTTTATTGAAATCATGTCTTATGTTTTAAGTCAACAACACAACTAGAGTTGAAGCTTTACATCCTATTTTACATATCTTACTTTAAGTTTAATCTATCTTATAATCTGTCTCCATGTTGCTTATTCTGTGGGTAAGGTCTTGGAAGTCACCACAACCCGCAGCAACAGATAAGTTTGCTACAGCTCTTGCATTATCAAAGTCTCCCGACTCAGCAAATCTTGTACTAAGCATGAAAACAGATGCCATGGGTAGATGTATTCCTGCCGATATGGCCTCCTCGAGCACTAACTTGGAATCCTCAAGCAGTCCTAGGGTATAGAGGAGTCGAATATGTTCATAGAAAAACTGCTTCGTCTTTTGTATACCTGCCTCCTCCATGGCATCAAGAATTATCTGTGCAGCTCCAACAACATCATCAATGTCTTGGGTGTTGTAATTTGTTGGTTGACCAGGTTTATAAGGGAACCTGTCTTTACCATCAATATACAAAGCTTCCATGAGAAAGGAAAATGTGTTAATGTCAGGCTGAAGACCAAGTCGGGGCAACTCCTCAAAGACAAAGAAGGCATTGTTAAGATCCCGCATCATTCCATATCCAATCAACATTACATTCATAGCACTAGTAGATCTTAAATGTTCATTACCTCGCCAATTCAACAAGTTATGAGAATGATCCATCCTCTGTTGAGAATAGGATACCTTCAGTGCAATGTATCGCATGAGTATGGCCGAGGGCGTGTGTCCATTCTTCTCCATATCAACTAGTGCTGAGAAGAGATTCTTATCCTGCTTTGTTGCTGCAAATGACATAATGACGTCTTCAAACATAGTAACAGTTGGACTGTAACCAAAATGTTCTGCCAAGTCCCAAACCATTAGACTCAAGTCTACATCTCTCCTTGCAGATGCCATGGATATTGATTCTAGTGTTCCCAGGTCAATATGGTAGCCTCTGCTTGACGATTCGGGCTTATCAATATTATCAAGGTGGAGTTGCTGTATTACAGATAAAACTCCCTTTGTAGCCTCGAGGTCTAGTAGTGGTGTAAATGGCGTGTAATGTGATATGAGTCAATGAAAGGGGGAATACTTGATATGTTATATCAATCTCACACAATAAACAACTCACCATTGAAGGGATGATAACATTGCAGCACATTAATGACAGCTTCTGGCTGTAGTTTATGTCCTATAGAAGGTTAAGCCCAAAAGGAGAATAAGTTGAGAAGGGGTTTACGACTAAACAATACAAACATCAACACCTAGAAATGTTACTTACCGGACGATGTCAACATTGATAATACTCTTTCGTGGGGAAAGATATCATGACTAGATGGGATTAATCTTGACGGATCACGTCGTTTCCCCCTTGATAGGATATATTCATACAACTCTGGATCCAATACAGGAAAGTTCTTATGAAGAATGTACTTCATAATTGGATTCGCCCAAGCGGCAATTTCTTCATTTTTGCGATCAATTAATGCCGCTACCAATTCGGGTAGAAGAATATATTGATATACCTTCTTCTTACCCTCTCCATACTCCTCCTTGATATGACGAGTTAAATCATTTACCAACTTTTGTAAATCGTATGGACTTATATTTCTTTGTGATATGGTGGACCTATTATTCGAATTTTGAAACTTATCAATTGGTCGTAACCGATGTATAATTCGTTGATACATATCTAATCTAACAAGTCTTCCCTGTTTCTTACATTGTTCTGCATGATACTTTAATATCTCATAACTGGCAGTAACATTGTTATTCCGAATGAGATAGAAGAACATACTAAGTAGCTCCTTCTCATTGAGTAATTCCTCTGCATATGGAGATTCTCTTACCTCGTTGAACAACTTGCTTATCTTGATATGTCCCCTTCCTGTATTCTGAAGAAACTCCTGATCAAGTACACGTTCCATCTTTTGTTTTAAAGTATCGAATTCATTTACTTCTTCATTTGGCTGTTGATTGATTGGTTCATCAATATTTTCTGTAGCAGCGATTGCAATGTCTTCTTCTTCTGGAGTTACAGATTCAGACACAGAGCTGCTAGCAGTAACAATATTGGCATCATTTGCTAGATTCTCGTCTTCAATCTCCTGTTCGCGTGATTCGCCCGTTCCCACTTCATCCACCACTTCTTCATTTGTATTAAGGCCTAGCCCATGCCATGTTGTATCCGATATAATATTAAGATTATCTGATGATGTAGCTGTGGTTGAAAATAATGTTGATGTAGACTTGGAACTATTGTTCAATGTTGAAATTGCCTTATATAATTCTACAGGGGCGATAACTGCTTCAGATGATAATATACGAGTTGATATACCCTGAATTTCAAAGCCACTGGTTGATATTGATGGGGGGATAAGATGTGGCGGAGTATCAATGCCATCAAGTCTTACTCCCTCGGCGGCACTACTATATCGACATGGCGTATATTTCGGTAATACCGCCCCCAATCCTCGTCTACGCTTTTGTATTATTAAACGTCGAATCATCCTTCAATACTAATCTTTCAATAGTAGCAACACCATAAGCAAATTATTATTTGCTTGACATCTCGTCTCAAGTAAGATTTTATTTTTGTGGAGAGGTATCTTAAAGAGTAATGTGGTATCCTATTAGCCCCAATGCCGAGACTCAAGAAGAAGATCAGACCAAGACTAAGAGGCATAATAATAAGGCCACTTTAATACATATGAAGAAGTGGTGGATGAAGTGGGAACGGGCGAATCACGCGAACA
>Ga0214479_100185_pt1 | contig 38989 bp, 27 predicted proteins | sample M1_20Mar14CPVII9_5_FD_165054 | JGI IMG/M metagenome (GOLD analysis project Ga0214479, IMG submission 165054) | Marine eukaryotic communities from Monterey Bay, California, United States - M1_20Mar14CPVII9sort6BwellE14 | ecosystem: Environmental > Aquatic > Marine > Unclassified | place: USA...
TAGTTGTCTAGAACATGCATCTATTGCAGCTGAGGCTTTCTTTCCCACACGCTAGAGGGTACTCAACCGACGGGGTGGTGGCAAGTTTGATTCACCCGGTATCTTGTCCATTCAAAAGCGTATTGGATTACAATACGGTCTTCTGTACTTAAAGATTAGGCCGAATCTACCACCATCTGTGGCTCAACCCCCTCATCTACTAATATCTACACTCCCCTAATGCTGTTTTCGGCTAACTAGTAGCCTCATCAGCACCCGCATTCCCAACGGCCTGTAACCGTAAGAATCGCGTCTTGCAAGTGCACTGGCCATACATCTCAGTTTTACTATTCATCAAATTTCCAGTCGGAGATCTCTTCTTTGAGAACTCATGAAATAACTCCACTCTTTCCTTCATACAGAGATGGCAGTTTTTAGTGCCAGCAGTCTTCATATGATTAATCTTACTGCCTTTATGTAACACTTCAACTTCCCAATTACTGCGTATCCAAGCATAGAGTTCCCCAGGTTTGGCAAACTCCATATCCTTGCAATGTGACCACATATGCTTTGAGAGATTCGAGGCGCTAATCTTAGCATACTCCGGCTCAAGCATGGGCCTAAGGTAGGTTTCAACACGTCGTGCTGTCTCCTCAAGTTCATCTACTTCATGTAATTCATGCTCCTCTATTCCAAATGCTTCTCTAAACTGCCTATTAAAAGGCGGAGAGGCATTGGAGTTTTGGCTAGGTTGGGAGTCATCTCCACCTTCGGAACCCGATAGGGATGACATGGTTGATGGTTGGTTGGTTAACTGGTAGTGGGGGTTGTTGGTAAGGTTAGTAGGTTGTGTGGAAGATACAGAACTGCCCGAGGACAAGTCCTCGAATAGTCTGTCCTCATAGATGATTGGTGGAGGATGTGCAGGTTGTGATAGTCCTGCGTTTTGTTCATAGAGAGATATGAAGGCTTGGAGGTGTTCCATACCAGTAGCTGGCGTGGGTTGGGCGGTGGCAGGTGTTTGGAGCTCAGCAGCCAAGGCTCTAGATTGAGACCTTGTTCTGCCTAACGAGCTTGGAGGCCTCACTGATGGCGTGTGAGTGCTCCTATTACTAACTGCAGTCGATACTCTAGGTGGTAGAGATGACGCAGTACCTTGTTGGCTAGTACCTCCATTGCTGCTAGAGGCTACGGCCGGTGAATCCTCGATTGGCGGAGCAAGTTGCTCATTCAATCTCTTCATTAGCTGTTGCTTCTTTCTCCAGAAATCACCAGTTCCCTGATAATGTTCTTGGCAGCGTAACTTGAGAGTCCTCTGGGTCTTCCCAATATAGTAATCATTGCAGCATTTGCATGTGATCTTGTAGATCACACCAGTGAGTTCACATTTCTCACCGTATAAGCATTCACCATCTATCTTGTGGGACGGACGGCAGTGGCATAGCTTCTTCTTCGTACGCTTGGCATACTCTGTATCCACCACACCGCTCATAACTTTTGTTGCTATGTCACCTAATAGCATTTCCTTGAGGTTCTGATGACGTTTATGAATCATCCTCACTCGCAACCACTTCAAGTCATACTTGTCTCGAAGCTTCTTGGCTGTCTTGTAGGAATCCGCCAATTTCCAGACCAGCGGCTTAATATATAGACGTTTCGTTTGTCCTTCTTCCATCAGAAGTACTCATATGTCCCATAGATCAACTGATTTAGATGGACTTTAATGCCCCGGAGGTGGACCCATATTTCTCCTTACAATGTCCCTTCATTTTGGTTTTTAAGTTGAGTTTGGGATATTAATGCCCTATTTTTATCGAACATTGGGGCTGTACTAATCCAGCACTTTAAGGGTTCTATCGAATTCATTTGCTCTAGGTATTTATTCACTGAGAATCATAAATTGACTATGTACTAATTTAGTATTATGTGCAAATTTCACCGTTTTTTCCTTATCGCCAGTACTACTATGCTACTACTAACTGCCTACTAGTACAACACAGGGGCGCCGCTATCTATCCTCCAACTAGCCATCGTATGCAGCAGTTGTATTATCTATCGTTCGACGAGGTGGTGTACGGTTAGTTGGTGTAGTTTAAATCATTAATATACACAGCCAAAAAAACTTACCTTCTATTATCGATGTGCAACGTCGAACTCTCCACGCCGCCACCAAGCTATAGGAATAATGGGTTGGCATGACATCAATACGGTTGTTAGTATTCTACAACAATAGTAGTTAATCGATTTGCAATGGCCATGCCGATTACATATAGTACACGTACTCACCTCTCATCATCATCGTCGTCGATAAACTGATGTGCATATTGTCATCAATAATAATGAATTGCAATTGCAATACGAAGGAGTGGATTCAGTATAGAGGTCGTCGGTCTTTTGTCATCGCTCGGCTGATGATATATACGATCAGATACGCCACTCGGATGATGGTATTTGTTAGGTGGTGATGGTAGAGGTTGAGTTGTTGTTTATTTTCACATGTTATGAAAGTGAGCTCTCTCTTCCTCCTTCTGCCTTATGTGTGAAATCGTTGGTCTCCTGCTCACGTGGTGGAGAATAATAATATGATAATCGAATGCATATGCCCTACATCGAATTATTACGATGATTTTGAGAGGCATAGTTTGAGTGGGCATAAGAAGTTGGTCAATAATCCCTTTTATTCATATGTCATTTGAGCTAAGGGACATATCAGAGCCACAATGGTCTAAAAAATAAAATAAACAAGGGGCATAGATTGATAAACATCGAATTTTAAATATGATTAGGGGCATGTAATATGAAAAGGTACATTAAAGATGCACAATTGAAATTAATGCCCCAAAACTCAGAAAAATGTCCCTCAAAGTCAAAATAAATGCCTCATATCAACAGTAAGAGTACTTCTGATGTCCGCTCATCCTTCCTCATTTCTGATGCCATTCTCTCCATCATGCGACTATCTAGAATCCTTCCAAGCTTTGGGAGAACGGCTTCACCCTTTAGCAATCCACTTTTTATCATAGTTTCATGTATCTTGGGGTATATGGAAGATAAACTCTCCCGCTCATTCTCTTCAGTTCTCGTTGTAATTCCAGCCAATCTAATACAAACACCTCGGGGTATGCCGCTTTTCATTGCAGCAGTATGAGTACTCTGTACGTTCAGATACTTGTGTTGGTATCCAGGCTTCGAGTAGCACTCAAAGCATAACAAAAGAGTAGGAAGAGAGCCACCAGAACGACGTATCGATTTGAATTCTTCAAATGATATAATTTGTGGCATATTGTAATTTGATATAGCTGTATTGCTATTGTTGTTGTTGTTGCTTACTGATACTCGTGTTGATTTAGATGTACGATGAGATTTAGTTGTACGATGACGAGAACTAGCTGATTTACCACTTTGAGATTTAGATGCAACCCACTGCTGCTGCTTCTTTGATAACTCCTTCTCTACCACTTTAGATGGCTTCTTCTTGTCGACATTGTACAAATAAGATTTATCCCGTTGACTATTTGCAATTTGTTTTGATAATCTCTTCTGTTTCTTTTGATGTTGTGGATTTATATTCTCCATATCTACTAATGGCTGTCTACTCGATTGTATTATACGAGTGGTGTTTGATTTGTTGATACTGTCAAGTTTGATACTATTATTGATATCACGACGGCGGTGAGGAGCCAGGGTTTGCCCGTATACTCGTTGCTTACTACTCATCTCTGTTTATGTCTATTACTCTTTGTTTATATTGCTCTATTTAGATACTCCGTCTGTATACGATTTATTGCTCTCTCTCTTCTTTCTCTTCTCTATTCAATACTACTTTAATGTGCCGAATATCTATCTCCTAGCATCAAGTAACATTGTACTAAATATAAATCTAGATAATTGTAAGAGACTATTAGCTAAACAGCAGTAGAATATACTTTCTACTTTGTACAACAACATGATCGCAATTGCCTCTACTATACTACTACCATCTCTTCATTACAATACAATAGAGTACACCGTCGAGAGAGGTCGGCTCGAACTCTTCTTGGCGGCATCAGCGTAAAGCGCAAGAAAGCAGAACTTAAATCGGTATCCTACCACCTACCACCGACAAAATCGCTTCATTTTTCAGTGTCAATAAAATCAAGCAATGGCAATGGCGTAGTACCAGTAGTGAATGCCAATTGAGGACAATAAGCAAAATTATAAATCAGTAAAAATAGTATAGGATAAGGCAGCCTAGTTTATTGAACAATGGCGCCATCATCTCATTACAATCGTCGTCAATTCAGCAATGGCGGTGGCGAGAATATTAATCCACAACAGAATAATTACAATGCCTATGCTTCATTGACACGGTTAGCTAAATATACCACCACCAACAACAATACTAATGCCACCAATAACAACAATAGCAATAACAACACCAACAATAATAAGAACAGTACTCAGCCATCAGCAGCAGCAAAATTTCAACGTGGCAGTAGAAGAAGTAAAGAAACACAGGAACGTACTAGGCCAACTGTGAAAGTTAACAATAAAAGTAATAATAATCCAATGAAGAAGAAGAAGAATATGAAAGGGAGTACGGGTATAGAACGGAGTTATTTGTCTATTAATAACACTAGAAAATCACTGGGTGGTGCCGTTAACGGTGGCCGTAATTCAGCAGGCAACAGTGGCAACAACAATGTGGGCGGTGGAAGTAGTAGTGGAGGGAGTATAAGCAGCTCAAGTTATCCATCCTTCACACGCCACGCAACGAAGAAGAATACAGGTATCGAACGATCATACGATTCAGTAACACAAACATTGAAAAGTGTTGGTTCGTTTGTTAGTGGCGGTAGCAATTCAGCCGCCAATAATCACCAAATTAAGAAGAAGGGAAGTGTAAATAATCGTGAAAGTTTTAGAAGTAATGAAGGTTGTGGTTCGTATTTGCCATCTAACAGCCGTGAAGGTAGCATGGCCAATAGTCAAGGAAGTAATGGTGTTAATAACAGCCGTGAAAGTAGTATGGCCAATAGTCGTGCTGCCAACAATAGTCGTGAGAGTTTACAAAGTAAGAGCAGCGGCAGTGGTTCAAGCAGTAGTAGTAGTGAAGAGTCAAGTTCAGTAGATGACATCTTTCGTACTACACTCCAAAACAATACTATGGGTAACAAATGTGAAAGTGGTGCCTCCGGCACAAGTACAGCATCCTCAAGTAGCGTGGAGGGGTATTCCCCACTCCCTCCTGAACCAGTGGCAAGTTCTACATTCGATCAGAATGAAGATGATAATTCTACTGTTATTCAACAGTCTACTGTTACCTTTGATGATACCGTGGCAAAGGATAAAGGCAGAGAGTCAATTCAGGAGGCACATTCGAGGAAGATGAAGGATTTGTTTCCCTCGCCTTACCCTACCAATACTAATAATACTAAGAGGGACGTCTCTTCCAAGGGCGGTGGAATTAGTAACTTTCAACATGAGATTAATACATCAACAATGGGCACTTCCTTCCAAGAAGAAGAAGCTCCCTTCTCCAACTCAGCCGTGCAACAACAAGAAGATGAAGGGACAACTAGCGGTAGTAATTCAACAGTAGCATCCGCAGTTACATCCGAAGTGATTGGATCACACCTACGCAAAATAGCACCATCCAAAGATGAATATGATAAGTTAAAACGTGAAAGTTATGAATTAAAGAAGAAGCATGAAGTTCGCCATGGTGGTGTGAATAAGAATAAGGGATATGGAAAAGATGGAGATGTTGGGATGAAGAAGGAGTTAAGTAAGGTCACGTCAGGTCGTCAATTGGAAGATGGTATGTTAATTGGTAAATCATCCCGACCATCGAATCATACACGTGGTATTAGTGAAGCACCTTCAAACGTAAGTGGCTTTACCAACAATGGATTACCACATCTATTGGCAAGTCATCATAGTCGTATGAGTAGTGCTACGGAATTAGATGATCATCAATTATTATATGAAAATTCCGAATTGGATAGGGCGTATAATGAACGTGTTGCTAAACGTAGTATTGGTGTTGGTCAAACCCCTGCTGGTGTTCGTAATAATTCAAGTAGTATCATGGAAGAGAGGAGGCAGCAGGAGAGGAGGAGTATGGCCACTCAAACTAGCGGTAAGAAGGAACAGCAGTTGTTCACACACTCTACATCCACGGCATTAATTACCAACAAGGCAAAGAGTAATCGCAACAGCAGTAACGGGTTATACTCGGCAAGATTGGGTGCAGATCGTAATTCACTTGAACGTGTTAACAAGGTGGGTAAGGGTATGGTAAAAATGACTACCGAGAGTTTATCCAAGATTCGTGATGTATTACATTTATCAAATTCAAATGATGATGAGATGAGTTTCTTCGTTAGTGATGTCAATACTGGTGTGGTTACGAAGCAGAAGGTTAGTTTGGATAAGGAAAAGACGGATGATGATGATGATGACGAGGCTGCCGATGATGATAAGAATCCTGAAACAACAACGGGACGTGAATTAATGATAATTAGTGCAAGTGACAAGGCAGCTCGTGGTTCTCGTCTTGCCACCGAGAAACGTGCACCACCCCAATCTGTTAAGAAGGTTGCCAACATGGCACGTGAGTCCATGGATCATGCCGCATCCCAAATTAAGAATGGATTAGGACCAGCTATCGAAGCCGCGACACGTACAGCCATTGCCGCTACCAAGGAGGGTGTAGATGTCATGACACATGATGTGGCACCCAAGATTGGTGTTGGAATTGCCAATACTGCCAAATTAACTGCCAAGGGTGTTGTTAAGGTAACACAACAAAGCGTAGAAGGGATGGGTATGATTGTACATGATTTGGCAAATGCTAAAACACCCGGCAAGAGTAATATGACCACTGCAACTCAAAAGATGGAAGATGGACGGTATGCAGATTATGTTCATGATCCAAACTACAAGGTTGTGTTGACTCCACCCAATGATAACAACAACACGAAGAATGCAGGCAAGACTCCATTTGCATATTGTGATCCATTAACACCGGGATGTCTTGTTGGGGCTGTTACTGCCGGAAGGTGTAATTTGCCGGGGACACATCCTGATTCGTTGGAGTTTCTACCAGATGGTATTCCTCGTGAATTGGTAGTTTATGATGATTGGGAGGAACGTGCTGGGGTGAGTTGTTGCTGTGTGTGTTTGTTTTTATATCTCCAAATGCAATGTGATGTGCTAACATGTTCACCTGATTCAACATTATAGTTCCTACCAACTACTGCCGCCGTCTTCCCCAAGTATTCAGAGCGTGTGGCCGACAGTCCCAAGTTTGCCGTGGAAGCCAAGGCAAATGTAGCACCTGAAGATCGACGTATTAGTCATCCTGTGGATATTGATGAGGAAACTACCACTATCAATGGTGATGAAGTGGATGTTGATGAGTATGTGGCCTTGAAGCAAGGTCGTCCTTCTCCCAAGAATGCCAATAATGATAATGGACAAGGTTTTGAGTATGAAGCTCATGATGACGAGGAGAATGAAGAAGAAGAGAATGAGGAAAATGAAGAGGAAGATCCTCGTAATGCAAGTATGTGGGTGGCCGTTCCTGATCATTACATGGAAGATGATGATAATGCCTCTGCTGATAACTACCTGGAAAAGAGTGCTGAAGAAATCAACATGGGTGACTTGTTGAATGATAGCGTTGAGAATGAAGTAGAGACCGAGAAGGAGGAGGAGGAACCTCTAGCCACACCCGAATCATTTGGTAGTGGTGCGTTCTTTGTTGGGAATGTTCAAGTGGATGAAGATGCCTCAGTTAAGAAGGAACAAGCTGCTCACAATACCACTACTCCCGAATCTTGTGGAAATGATACATTCTTTGTAGGAGATGTTCAGATTGGATCTGAATCTTCTCCTGAAAGTACAATGAATGCCAAGACAATCAATAAGGAGGAGGAGGTCGTAGTTGAAGATGTTACGAGTGAAGAAGATGATGCTGCCGGAACAGTAGTTGAGGAAGATACTGTCGTTAGTCCCGACGATGATGCTAGTAAGGCTTTGGTGGATGATGCCAAGAGTTGGACTGCTCCTTCAAACATGGAAGACTTGAACGTATACCAAAATCGTGGATCTCCTCCTACTCTTACCCAAGTTGCCTCGTCTACCACTAGCGTTGGTAAAGAAGAAGATTCATTGGCATCGCTTGCCAAGGCAACTACGGCAGCCGTTGTCAATGACAAACAACAACAGCAGCAACATGAAAAAGCAAAGGAGTTTGAAACGCCTCATTCTGTTAGAAAGGGAGAGCGTCCCTTGTCATATACCGAGTTCAAGAATATGAGTAAGAGCGTGTTGTTTGATCTGGATCAGACAGACAAGTCGACGGCGGCAGCCGTGCCTGATAATGATGGAGGAGGAGAGAATTATGCACACCAATTGTACTTGAACCCATCCGAGTCCACTGAACTATCTCACGAGCCTCCCATTAGAATGATTGATAGCTCAGCACAGCAATTGTATACAAACCCATCTGAGTCTACTGACTTATCTCAATTCTCAAACTGGGCTGCCCCCGCTGTCCCTACTGCTACTAATCAAGTGAAGACTGTTGATCGTCAGAATACTCAGAGGCAATTGAAGGGACGGATTATCCTCGTTCGTATCAAGAAGAAGCTATCCAAGGTTGCCAAGAAGATGCTCTTTATCAAGCCGAAAGAGAAGAAGGATGAGATCATTAAGGATGGCAATGGTTTTGTAATTGAACTGCCCAACAACACAAACGCAGCCGCTTACCCTGATCACTCATCTCCTCTATCAATATCATCAAGCATCATGAGTGGAGTACCCGCCAAGCATACTCTTGGGGCCAATCCTCCAAAGCATGGTGCGCCTACTCCAGCCCAACAGTATCTATACGGAACTATTAATTATGGAAACCGTAGTCCCGATGATAGTAGTACCGTGGATGGAAGTAGTGATTCGTTGCCTCCACCACCTGCCTTACTTCCTTCGAGACCAAATACGTCTAATTCAGAGGATGTGGTTAGCTACCTTGCTGAAGCAATGAAACGTTCACATAGTCATGACAATGAGAATGACGATGAGGAGGATAGTGTACTTCTTTTACTCACTCCAAGGGGTGATGGAAGTGGTGAGGAGATCTGTGAAGTAATTAGTGCCTTGGATGGAACTCCAAACCTTCGTGAAGCTATCGATGTTGGTAATGAAGATGATCAAATTGCCAACTCAGAAGTCAAGCCAAACAATCTCTCTAGTCTATTCACTGACCAAAAGGGCAACAATAACATTCATCATTACAACGGCAAGCCTATTGAAATCATGGATGCGGTTGAAGTTGATGAAGGGATTGTATTGACGCCTCATAAAGTGAATCACAATGTGTCTGATGTCTTCCGAACATCAATCGATGCCTGTTCGATACTACCAGGCTCACATATTGACTCCGAGGGAGAAGACGAGGATGCTACTCTACTTTACCATGATGGCAATACGCTCATTCGACAGAGTTCAACGTTTGGTGATAACACCATTGCCACGATGACGAGCGCTCTTCTTCCACCAACAAAGGAAGAAGAGGAAGTAGAGAAGGTTGATCCCAAGCTCACCGTCAAGTCAACGAAGAACAACGATGATACTCTGGGTACACCAATCCTATCTCCTGATGGACTGCCACTTACGCACCAGGCAGCCGCCAATGCTTCCTTCCTCTTCTCTCCCCAGAACATGGGTCGGGCTGATCCTAAAATCCGTGCCAAGGAACGCTTGAAAGGTGCCAAAACAAAGCCATCTATAACAATGCTACCCACTGCAACCGCAAAGGGTGGTGAAAGTGCTCTTGTGATTCGACAAAGTTACTCCTCTCGCTCGTCCTCATTGGGAACCAACACCAATCTTCAAAGAATGAGTAAAGAGTCTGTTGTTGCATCTACTAATAAGAAGATGGAGTCTAATGATGAAGAGGAGATTGTTCAAAACAACAAGCAACCAATGACGTCAATGAAGGAGGATCGTCAGTTCTCATTCAAGACTATTCTCAATAAGTTTTCGACTGATGCTGATGATGGGCATCATGTTTCATTCACTGCCACTGCTCCTCCAGAAGAACCACCTGCTTTGCCAAGTAAAGAAGAAGAAAGGACACCTATGACTACTAATTCTCACCACCCTAAGAAGAAGTATCCCAAGTCGCCATTCCCTGCAGATGGAGCTGTGATTAAATCAGTTGCTAGTGAAGATTCGTCGTCACCTCTGCTTGTCTCGTTGAATGTTGGCTTAAACTCTTCTCCACTATCTGCTGCATCGGTATCTTCGTTCAAATCCAATAAGGGTAAGAAGAAGAAGGCTTCACCAAAAAGCAAGAAGGTTCCAAAGTCAGCACTTAAGGTCCGTAAGGGATTTGTGAAGGATCGTGTGTCAGACTTTCACCAACGCACATCTATCGCTACTGCCACGAGCAATGGAGGTGTCCCAACTCCTGGTCGACTCAAGCGTAACCATTCTTACAAAACCAAGAATACAAGACGAATGACGAATGGTAATGGAGTTCTAGCACCACGACATGCAGTTCTACAGACTACATACATTCGGTCTGTACCAATTGCTATTGCCAAGACATACAGTAAAGATAGTATTGGAAATAGTTTTAGCTTTGCCCATGATGAGGCAAAGAATAACGAGGAAGCTCGTGCCCAACCAGACAAGGAGAGTGCTTCTCATCGTCAAGAAGAGGAGGAGAAAAGAGTTTCCTTTGCTGGTAAGCCACAATCTAGCTCCCCTGATAGTGTAAAGTCGTCATCGTCATCATCAGATGATGCATCCGAAACTACCGAGCATGATCCATTCAACTCATTGTTGGGTAAAGTGTTAAACGATGATGATTCTAGTGATGATGATGAAGTATATGAAAGTGATTTCGTTGATAAGGAGAATGCTGCCAATAGTCCATCAGTTGATCTTGGTTTCAAATCAACTACACGGACACTTGTAAAGCCTACGGAGATAAAGCAACACGGAGATCGAGGAGCATTATCTCCAGTACCGATGAAGGCTCGTTCGTGGAGGGTATTGGCAGCCGCTGCAAAACTAGACAAGCAGAATAATAAATGAGAAGTGAAGAAGAAGCATGATAGGAGAGTGAATTAGTTGTTTAATGTTGAAATAGATATATGTCTTTATGTCACTATACAGCCATGTCACTTCAAGCTTAGGAATGTTTGTTGTACTTATATACCAGCTGATTCGTGTTCTGTGCAAACTTTTATCTATTACTCGTTTTCGTTTATCTACTTGCTAGAGATAAAACGTATCATACATCAAACATTGCCCGCTACTACATCCATTTCATACATTCTTAACTTATCTAAACAATCATACACTTCTCTACCACGCAATACACATCGCCTCTCATACTCGTTTCCTCTTTCAATTAGCTCCATCTCTAGAATTAGCCAAGCGACAGCGTCCATTACTGTCTAAGATGCAGCCTGCATTGGCACACTCAAGGCCTTCGCCAAAGTCCAAAATAGACTCACAATCTGGGAAACTTCCAGTAGGCCTGCAGGCTCCACCAACAGTTACACGGCAGCCTGGAGTGGACTCACATTGAATGGAGTCAAAAATTGACTCACACTCATCTGGAGCTGGTGGAGGTGAGGAATCAATGCTAATATCCACTGTTGCCGTATCACAGACTCGAGGAACATCTTCACTGGGAACTGTGCATACTTCATATTCACAACTTGCACTTTCAAATGGAGAGCTTCCGGGAGGATAAAAGTACTGTACCACCTTATTATCATCGTGTGAAATGGTACAAAATCCAGCCACTGGGTTGGTAATTGCAACAACTTCCAATTCAAGTCCTTCAGGAACAGTATTATCATTTTCCAATACCATAATATCTTTACCTCCTACAAAGCCTTCGGGAACGCTGACAAAATCGTTCCTGGCAATAACAGCTGGAGGAGCTGGAGGAGCTGGGGGTCGGGGAGGAAGAGCATCCACACTTTGGCTAACTCTCCAGAATGTGAATCCGTTGAAGGCAGTAAAGAAAGATTCGAAGGCATCATCTTCGGAAGGGTCAACCATGGTTACAAGGGAGCCGTCATCTTGAAGGGTATAGCTGATGATATTGGAGACTGAGGAACGGAAATTAGGGGCGACATTGGCATTTAATTCTTGATTACACTCAAATCCAAATGGGCTGACGCCGTCATCTTTAAGTGCATTACTATGTGCATCATAGATAGTCAGTTGTGTACTAACTAGTACATTGCCAAAGCATGTAGCAACATAATTGTCACTAAATATGACCTCACAGCCGCACTCTGTGATAGAGATGTAGAAAAGAGAGGAGAGACTGGCGTATGAGATAACATGATCATAATAGGCAAAGCTTCTGTTCCATGTTATTTGTCGAAACTCACCATCCTTAAAGCACTGAATAGAAGCCTGGGCATGACTTCCATCTTTCTTATCAATGGCACTCCATAGTCCAGCAAACTTAACGAGGTTGCTGTTACATACATCGACGACATCGACATCGAGATCAGGCTCATCAGAGTCAGAACTACCTTCAGTTTCAGTGCTTCCCTTAGTATTCATATGCTTGTTGGTGTCAATCTCTTCTACTAAGCCGCGACGGAGGGTGCGACGGAGGGTGCGACGGCTCTTACCATTTACTTTTGCAATGGCAGATAATCTTTGCTGGTACCTTCGAAAAGTAGACTAATTTAGTAGATTTTGTCACAGGGTGGGCATGAAAGGACAACTCTGGGTCTCTTTACGGGTTACACGAATTGTAATTACCGTTTAGATACTTTGTTCCTCTTGAGGCACCTCATTGGCTTACATGCACTGGCCCTAGTGTGGATTATAGAATAAGGTATGTTGTTGTTGTTTATAATATGTATGATAATAAGGGGCTATTTGTTTCGTTAGAGAGTGAGGTGTAAAGATAGCATTAGAGATAGTTACGGTTACGCTGACACAGTGTCTTAAATTTTTGAGATTAATCGATTAAGGTAGATGTTATGGTTGGGAAGTCTAAAGTCCTTACCTCTTTGTATTGATTCTGGCACATTATTACTGTTAATTACATTTCCTATTTGTTTATCGGGGATAGGCCGGCGGCTTTTGTGTCTTTACTCTGCTATAAATATATATTTTGTGCACATCTTGTGTTCTCTAATCTCATTTCTTTTATCTGCTTTACAGCACGACAGCCTTTATACCATCTCGTACACATCTATATACAGCATATTAAAAGCATAAAAAAACACAATGTCAGAGGAAGTTATTGAGCTATCAATTAACGAAACACAAGCTCTCCGTGCCAAGCTTGGCTTAGCACCGTTACGAGGAGTGCCCGGCAACAATAATAGCTCATCATCTACTTCTCAACCATCAGCGCCTCGTATTGATAACGACAATAACAATACAGCAGCAACAAATAATACAACTGATGAAGAACTAGTACTATCAATAAATGAAACAAACGTATTACGTGCCAAGATTGGTTTACCACCCCTCAAAACTAACTCTTCTTCCAACTCTTCTTCGTCAAAGGCGGCAGGCTCATCACAATCAACAGCAATACACATAGTACCAACCAACACATCCGCGGATAAGGAAGCCAAGCAACGTATTGAAGATGCAACAGCGAAACGATTAAATGCTAATAGTATAGCTGCATTGGAAAAGGAGAATAGTAAGTTTGATAAAGGTAAAGGTGAGGGGGAGAGTGCACTGGACTTTGCTACTAAAATGTTACAATCCAAGAGCTCAACAACTACTACTAAGGATACTACCATCAAGGGTAATAAAGAAGATAAACAAAAGAAGAAGAAGAAACGAAAGAAGAAATTAACGTCTAATCCACAATTATCATTAGACAATGAAGAAGAAGAGCAACAACAGTATACAGCAGCAGACCTTCAAGGTATAAAAGTATCACACTCCACCTCTGATTTTATAGCAGGTTCAACAACAGTATTAACACTCGCTGATAAATCTATATTAGACATTAATCCAAATACACAAAAGGCATCCATGAATACTAACACAGAAGATGATAATGAATTAATCAATGCCAATATAGATCATGATACACAAGCATTAGCGAATTTAAAACGAAAGAGACAGATTGAATTAGGTGCGGGACGTGCCGGAGGGTATGCTGGATATGATGATGATGAATTTGAAGAGTTGGGTGGTATTGGTATTGCTAATAATGGATTGAATGGGGGTAGTGGAGGTAGTAGTGGAAAGAGTGGAAGGGGATTTGCAATTGGTGCCAATGGTAAAGCAATTGATACATCACAAAAAGATCAATCTAAATCAGATATATTCACTTCTGGGGCAATTAACTTACAGTCTCGTAATCCATCCAAGGTTGCTAGTGATTTCATGACAGATAATGACGATATTGAAATGGGTGAATCACGAGAGGAAAAGTTGGAAAGGGAACGTAAGAAACAACAGAAGATATTAGAAAAGTTAAGAAAGAAGGATAGTAAGAAGGCTAAGAAGGCTGCTAAGAAGAAGAAGAAACGTCGTAAGGTTGGTGGCGATGAGAGTAGTGAAGATGAAGGGGTAGAGGGTGGCGGTGGAAGTAGTAATAGTTTATTGGCAAATTTAGAAGCAACAGCCGTGGGTAACGACATCAAGAAGAGACGTCGTCAAGATGATGGTGACGATGCTGCCATGGATGACAAGGATAAGACATCAGCAGCAGCAGCCAATGGAGAAAAGGAGGACGAAATGATTGAGAAACGTAAACGATTTGATAAGATTATGGAAAAGGGGAAAGCACGGACTGATAAGGCATTTAATAGTAGTAAGCCGCTCATACCATCCAAATCGATGGCGGGTCATGATGGCGATGGCGATGGCGATGATGACGATGCCTTCTTGAATGCGGCATTAGCCAAGGCACGTCGACTTAAACGATTGAAAGAGTTGAGTGGCGCCGGTGGTAATGCCAATGGAGGCGGGGGTACAGTCAAGAGAGAGGATGCAGTAGTCCAAGCAGTGGCAAAGTTAAAGCAAGAAGAAGAGGTGGCAGCCAAGGCTACTGAATCTGAAGAAGCAGAGAAGGGTGGTATTACGTTTGAGTTTGATGAAATGCAAGAGTTTACACGTGCCTTACGAGCTCGGGAAGATCAAGCGAAGCGCACAGGCAAGGATGGTAAAGGGGAACGTAGTCGTCGTGGAGTTAAGGCAATCGTCCCTGGAAGTAAGGATGCCACATCCGAGGGATCAGTCAAGGATGAAAGTACAAACGCCGATACTTCCATGTCCAAAGCACAAAAAGACGAAGTCAAGGTTGAGGATGTTGATATGGAAGAATTAGCTCAAGGAATGGAGGAAGAAGATAATGAAGAAGACGAAACCTCGGGAGCTTTCGGAACCACTGCTGAATCTGCCGGAGTCGGTCGAGGTATGTCAAGCTTCCTATCCATGCTTAATCAAACTGGTGAGATTAAGAAACATGCCACCAAGGAGGAAATGCGTGGTCGTGCCAAGGATAAGCGGACCTATGAAGATTATGAACAACTCGATTTACAAAAGGTTGTTAATGTTGATACTAATAATGCACACGAGAAGGATGTCGAATTGGCAAATCGTGAAATTAAGTTGGAATATCGTGATGACTTTGGTAGATTATTAACTCGGAAGGAGGCATATCGTGACATGTGTTATCAATTCCATGGACATGGTAGCTCGAAGAAGAATCAGGAACGTCGATTGAAACAGATTGAGAGGGAGCGTGAGGAGGCAAGTATGGCTAGTAGAGGAGGTGTTGGTACCTTGGGTTCATTAAAGGCTACACAGAAGGCTACAGGCAAAGCGTTTGTCGTACATAAAACATAATCTGTAGACTGTTGACTGTTATGCAGTATAAAATATTATTATTTCTAACAAAACTAATAACTAGCATTGGCTACTGCATAAGATATGTACATTTTACTTTTCAACTTGGTGGAACTGTCCCCCTTTTTATCCCTACACGACCACCTGTATAAATAGATACTACCCAACAGTATGGGCCTGCTAAACCCCTCTGCATAACTCCTAACTTCCGCCCGTTCTTATAAACAGATAATGAACCCTCATCTAAATCTAGTAGCATACCAATTTCATCACCAGTAGATACACGCTCCATTCCAACCCATGTTTCGTTGCCGCCTGAATCTAAACCACCATCCCACTTACTCGAATAGCATTGGCAATTAAATATGCTGGAATTGTAAAGACAGCACTGAACATTGCTGTTGTTGTATTCTCCATCTCCCAATCTTCGAGAGAAATGTTGGTAGAACTCTTTTGCAAGAGGAATCCCACTTGCTGAATGTTTTGCCTTTCCCGGTCTCATCACCCCAACTAGAATTGATAAGAGTTGTGATGATGGCCTATATGTTTCAAATGTTACATAATGTTTCCCTGCCCTCATTATATTGTTGCTAAATGCAGTCTCAAAATGAGCATATCCGCTATTTGTAACACATGTTTTGTCCCCACTATTTACATATACAGTTCCGACAAGCTGATCAAAATTTAGAGGGCCTCTCATTGATTCAAGATAATGATAATCTACTAATGAATTCTCTCCATTATAGTACGACAGTGTAGCTAGTTCTTCTTCTGTTGCAATTTCATGTATAGCAATACGTGTGCAGTCTTCGATTAGAGATTGCTCATCATTTGTAGTTGCACTGCCGAGCCGCTTACATGATAGTGCTAAATTGAGTACATCAACCGAGGGAAGATAGGAAATAACCTTGGACAAAGTATCACTATTGAATAGTACTTCTTCTTTGTGTGTTATACTATCACCCTCGACCTTTTGTTTCTTCATAGGTTGAATCATCATTCTGTCAATTGTCAAGTTTTATGAGAATATTGCAAAAGAATATCAATTGGCTTTGGGTAAACTAGTAAATGCAATTAGTATACCACAAATACTATTACAATCCACCAATCAAAAGATTAAACTGATCTCAATATATCTCAATATACGACGACGATTGTGTCGCAGGCCGCACTTCAATTCACCAGTCACCGCAAATAATGTTGTTTCATGTAAATCATAGTAAATGGGAGTCTTCGATAAATAATTGGGATAAAATCAAATACATAATATTATCTACTCTATGATAGTGATTTATTAGTGCTTCTATTACGGCTACCAAAAGGGGTGTGGCAGTTTGGCGCCAGTAGCACAGTAGCACGCAATCCATTAATCTGTCAAAGCAGCAGAATGTTAATAATCAAGTAGTAGTGGAAGGAAGCATAAAGAAATATTAATTGTATAAATAAGTTGCAAAGATGGATCACCCTAACAAAAACAAAAAGTTGATGACAGTACTATGTTACATAAAGAAGAAGTATTATTCAATAGTGATACATTATCAAAGATTATATCATATCTACCTTCGGTTGATGCACTGAACTTAGCTATTACATGTAAGAGGTTTGGTATAGCTGATGTTGATGAACAATCGATCATTAAGAAGTCTGTACACATATTAGTACAAGACGTTCATCAGAAGAGCAATTAGCAGCATTACCACATTATGATGGAGAAAGTTCATTAGCAGATTATCATTATCTTCAGTTGATGAGGGATCCACTTTTGTTTGATCAGCTTGTCAACGCTAAGTATTTAAATGAGGAGGACAAAACATGTGTTTTGCATAGCGGTGTCGATGGTTGGGCAACTGCAATTAGCAACAACATACTGAGGGCAGGAAAACATTACACAACGTTCGAAGTCAGTTATCCACAGGGAGACCCTGTTACTGTACTAGTAGGTGTAATGAGACCAGGGCAGGCAAATAAAAGAGCAAGTAATATTCCCACTTCCAAGCATTTCTACAATAATTTCTCTCGAAGATTGGGCCATGGGGCACATAATAATAAGGTTCATTGCTGCATGTATTATACATATGGTGGGGTTGGTTATTCAAGCAATTGGAGTGGTTTTGATGTTGATATAATAGCGGATAGGAGCTGGGCGAGATCAGAAAGTATGTCTTCTGGTGGTGAATTGGGAATGCTTCTGGATTTAGATGAGGGTACATTATCTGTTTATAAGAATGGACGGAAACTAGGAGTTATGAAAAGGGGACTAGCGGGTCCATACTGTTGGGTAGTATCGTTGAATCAAGGGTCGCAGGTTACTATCAAACGAGGGATCATACCACCAAATTGAAAAAGCTTTGAGTACGAGGTGATTAGAACACTAAGGAGGTGTTTACAAAACCTAATCATATTTCTAACAACTAGTTAACTTCATTTTGGCTACTGCATAAGATAAGTAGCCACAATCAGATTTACCCATATATGACCCACAACAGAACTCCTCAAAAGTCTTGGAAGACTAGCTGTTCCTTTGCTGATAATGGTGCCTTACCCTTCAAAAAGTCTTCATCCTCTGCATCATCTAAACTCTCAAAGTTGGATGTGTCCAATGGATCTGTAATATCTGGTACCCACGGAGCTTGGATCTTCTTCTGGATGAGTTTACCGAAGTTCACCTCCCTCAACCAGTCATGATTCTTAATATCACGATATCCCCCTGCCAAGCAGCCCAATCGTTCCGCTGGACGTCGTTGTAACATTCCCCAAATAAACTCAATAGCTGATCTATTAACACGGTTGTGTTCTTTAGGAATGTTCCACTTACCACGGACGATACGTTTGAACAATCCCTTTTGGTCAATACCACGGGCATAAAATGGTGTAGTACCAAAGAGCATTTCATATACCAAACATCCAAGAGCCCAGTAGTCAACTCCACGATCGTGACCTCTACTCAAAATGATCTCCGGGGCGAGATATAGAGGTGTACCGCAGAATGTGTATGTCTTGTCGGTGACAATCTTGGAAAAACCAAAGTCTACAATCACGGCATATCCATCCTTATCCAACAATACATTCTCAGGCTTTAAATCTCTGTACACAATCTGCCTTTGATGCATATGTGTTAATCCTTCCAATATACCCGCGGCGAAGAACTTGGCTGCACTCTCGGGCAGTCCACCATACACATCTCCACCCTGAATTAAGTTCAACAGTTCTCCACCCTGCACGAATTGCAACAACATGTAAATGCACGCCTCATCCTGGAAGGTATTAACAAGTTTACAAACGAATGGATGATCAATCTTGGACATGACAGCTCGTTCACGTTGAGCCCCACCGGCCTGACGTTGATCTAACAATTCACGCTTGCATTGAATCTTGAGAGCATATGGTACCTTCTTCATAAAGGGAGATACAATCCATACACGCCCAAAGGTACCCGCACCGAATAACCGATGGAACTCTAAATCATCTAATGATTCCACTGGTTCTTCTTCCTTCTCGCCTTTCTTACCCTTCCGTTTGTAATCCTTCTTCCTACGACATCCCAATCTGTGCAAATCTTGAATAACACTGTCAATATTGGCCAATGTTAATCGACCTAGAATGACCTCATCGGTAATAACATCAACAGTCTCATCACTATACTTATTACCACCCTTGGCACCACCAAACCTCATATTTTCATCAGGAGTTAGCGTATCCTCGCCAAAGAAGCCTCCGCTTTGAATTACACGGTTTAACTTGGGGTGTCCCTCACTAATAGCCTCAACACCACCACTACGGACGATATATAATGCCGGCTCGTCGACACAATCACCCTCCACGAATATCTCCTTATCCATACGGAAGCATACATTCTCAATCAACGCCGTTAGTAATTCGTATTCAAAATCTTCAAGGTCGGTATCTCGGAATAATGGCACCGAACGGAGTAAACGACGATCACGTGATAATAGGATAGCATCCTCGAGTGAACCAACAACTCGTTCGAAATGATTCTTACTCATTGATAGAATGACCGTACGTTCTAATGCCATGGCTGTTTCTTGATGGATTGGTGGTGTGAATGGATCACTTCCCCCGCCCTTACTACTTGCCGACATTTTACCCGAACCCATTTTGGAATTTGGATTACGTAATTCATCACTCAATCCAAAACTCACAGCCTCCTCGGCAAATGCCTCCCCAGGTCCCAATACCACACCCTTACTACTCGAGCTACTCAACTGTACTTTCCCCTCGGTACCAATTAAGTAAAATGAATCACAAACATCTCCCTCATTATACAACACCTCACCCTTCTCAACATTACGTGCATGCATCGCATCTGCTAATTTCTTTAAATATTCCACATCCAACTCAGTTAAACAATCAACTTTCTGTAATGCCTCCCTTAATCGTACATCACGTCTCATTGTCCGTACAGCCAATATTTGACGAAATGTTGATTTATGTATCCTCCAGAATGAACATGCCGAGCCATCTTGACAATCTACCTCTGTTTCACCCATGTCTCCACTACTTACACAATCAGCCGGTGGTGGACAATCATATAATAAACATAATTCACCAAAACTCTGTCCTGGTTTATTTGCCATACCAATACATTTCCCTGAACCCATTTTACCCTTGGAACTACTTGGTTTATAATCACTGAAGTATCGTACACTACCCTCTTTTAAGATATAAAAATGATCACCAGTCTCATTGTGATTTAATATCACTTCTCCCGTATATTTAACACTGTAATGTTCAAATGCATCAACAATTTGTTTCATCTCCATCTTACGTATATTATCATCATCTGATAACGCATTGGCAAAAACAAAGTTACGTTGTAAACTTAATGATATGAATGTTTCTTCCTTATCACTTTTAGGATAGATGGGTGGTTGATACGTGATATCAAATTCTTCTAATGGGGATGAATGGATGTTACATAATACATTATTGGATACTGAAGATGTACTTGGTCTTTCGTATTGTGGTTTTTCGGGAGGTGATTTCTTGAGGGATGGATCACCGATACCAGCAGAGTCTTCATTAATAGCACCCATACCCTTATTAGAAGGGATGGTATTACCAGCCTTCATGTGTAGTTCCTTCATTTGTTCCGATATTTTATCAATAGATATAGTTTGACGTCGATGTCCTAGGAAGATTTCCTGTTTGGGTTCTGTATTGAATCCATCTTCGTCTAATGCCGAGGAGGTGGAGGTTGTGGATGATGACATACTTGATGTGGATGGTTCAGAGGATGATCCGCCAGTGTATAGACGTTCAGGTGGTTTAGTTGGGAAGGAATCTTGACGTTTGGTTGCCTTTTTACCATTGGATGATGCAGGGGCCATTGCCGCGGCATCATCGTCGGATTTAGACTTTTTACGTCCTAATTTTGGTAGACGTTTCATTGTTTACGTTGCTGATAGTAGATAGATATAGAGGTTTCAAGGTGAGAGCTATATGGGATAATATTTAATAGTGATCACAAGATGTGCACAAAAAAAATGCAAATGACCCGCGATATATTGCAATACACATATATTTCAAATACATCAACAACAATGTAATATCGAGCAAAATATACTACCACTACCTATTTAGAAATGGGTATATATTCATATACATCAAATACAAGGGCTAGAGGCCGAGATGTCTTCTCTTCACAAGCAAGCAATCATATCAGCCTCCAAATTAAATGACTCTAAATGCATTGCAAAAACTCGACTCTATGGTATTATCGCCGCCGCCCAATAATAATAATAATAAACACCACAACCACCATATAAACCTAACACTGGATAAACATGCTCACCTTATTGATATGTTGCTGTCCTAATAAGCACAGTGATGATAGTTGGACTGAATGAGGATTGAGGAGGCTGATCTTTAGACTTGAGTTTTGGTTATAACTTAAACTGATCTGATCACAACTCGTCTCATCATCTAGCCCATAGTATGCACCTAGTAACATCGTAGTACTTTGCAATATTCATAGTTGAGCTCATAAATTATATTATCCAGCAAATCTAAAAATCAATATCGTAAGTATCTCTTCTTCTCGATTTGCAATTGCAATCTCCCCTACTACCACAACTACAACTCTAACTCCTCTATTCCATCTTTTCTATCGACCTTCTCTCCAATGCAATAAACTAACAAACTACATCGATTGTCAATATATCATCGACCTTCGACGATCAACAACCAACAATAGATACATATCGTACACCGACGTATATCATTATCATATCATATCCTATCACTATCATTATCATCAGATATCTATCATCCAATATCCTATCTCCTCCAATAATACATCAACAATATGAAGTTTGCCTCCGTACTTGCCGCATTAACCATTGCAAATGCAAATGGTCAGAAACGTCATCATGCCATCCGTCGTGTTCAAGAAGACCAGTCTATGTCTATGATGCTTGATCCTAACAAGGGTACTAAGGATACTGGTCGTTCTACTACTACTCGTAAGACTAGTACTAGTAATGATGAAGGATGTGACTTTAGTGATTTCACTGGAGATTGGGCACCCGCTGGACCCATTTGTGAACTTAGTTACAAGCCAGAAGTGACTGTTCCCTTTCAAAGACCAGACTTTGTAAACGGTACAGAGATTCCTGCCATCCCTGCTGAGTTTGAATTTGGTTTTTCTAAAGTATGTAATGAAAACCAATTTATTAGTTTGATTGCCGAAGAGGATGGTACAGTACAAGGTACCTACATTACTCCAGATTTGTTTGATCAAGAATTTGGTGTTACCGTCTTTGATGCAAGAAGAAATCAAGGTCTACATATTGCATCCTTGATTGGGTATTGGAACGACAAGAATGGCAAGTGTAGCTTCTCTGTTGTAGATACTGAAAGCAGTTTGAAAATCGAGGGATATATCAATGATGATGATGAGTTGCATGTTGAGGCAACTGCTCCAGGGAGTTGTAAGGAGTGTCTTGCTCCAACAGAAGTTGACTTTTCTCGTGATCCACCAACCTATGGACTACCAACTGGTCCATTCCCCACCACCTTCCAAGGAACGTTCACCAAGAAGGATGAAGTCTGTATGGATACAGATATTCCCGAGAATGAAGAATGCCGCTTCGGTCCTCAGGGCTCCAATTGTCTTCTTTCGTGCTGTGTTGAAAGCAAGGGTGGCAGCCTAAATCCCGAAGCCGAACAAGAATGTGTAGATGAAATACTTGAGCCCACTTTTGTTCAATATAAGGAAGGGTGTGAGTGTATCGATACAGTTAACTTTGGCTGTGCAGCCGAGACCTTCTTTTTCCCACTCCGCGCCGAGGATTTCTTAAATATCACGCATACAGACATTGACTTTGACTCACCAATCTGTGGCGAGATTACAGACGCTGATATTGACAGCTTCAAGTTCACCAGTGCTGGTGGGATTGTTTCATTTGAAATTGACTCGTCCATTCCAAGCATTAGTTTAGGTTATGCATTGAATAGGATTACTGGTGGCTGTCAGGGTCGTGCATCCCTTGACGACTTCCCACCTCAAGGGCAATCTGATCTAAGGAAGGATATTCCGATTCAAGTGTCATATGATTTACCCCCAGGTGAATATGCTTTTTCAATTGTATCATTGGGAAACAATATTGACTGTGATTCACCTGCCAAGTATAGGATTGAACTCATTGATGAGGAAATTGAGGGAGTTGATGTTATTACCATTGAAGAAGAAGTTTTCTTTGTCTGCCCTGAAGATGCCGATCGGGAAAAAGAAGGTTGTGTATCTAGTCCTGAAGATGATATCAATGCTGGTTGCTTCTTGGATACCCCAGTATATGAAGATTATACTGTTGGCAACACAGTGTGCGGTTCGTCGTCTTCTTACTCTGCCGAGTCTTGCCCTGCTGGGGGCGATGGTGGAGCCCCAGAAGGTCTTTGTTCTGATCGTGATTCGTACAAATTTACCGTGGATGAAACTGGTTCGTATGAGGTGGAAGTTGCAGCTGATAAGGTTGTTTTCGAAGGACCTGCTGTTTTTCCGATCATCAAACGTGGAAATACTTCTATCTTTGGTTGTGAAGAGATTGAGGATGTTGAGCCAGAATCGTTAGACTTAGAAACTTTCACACTAGTGTTCTCCTTTGAAACGGGTGTGGAATATGTCATTGATGTAGAAGGATTCCCTATTGGATTCGACTGTGGTAGCGGAGGGATAAACTATTCGTTCAAGATTAGTGGCCCCCTTGCTTCAAGCCTTGAGCTTCCCGTCTCTTCTTCGCCTAGTACTACCAGCTCCCTCAAGAAGAAGAACAGCTACATGGCAAAGCTAGCCAATGGTGGTTGGCAGTGGTAATGATTGATTGTGAAATATATGATTGTTTAGATAAGTTGAGAATGTATGAAATCGATGTAGAAGCGGGCAATGTTTGATGTATGATACGTTTGTTTTAATCAGTGAAAGCCTGATAGCAAGGAAAAGATAAAAAGTCCCTAGCAAGTAGATATAATGAGTAATAGATGAAAAGTTGTACAGAACTTAAGCTTATACCCCGTTTGAGTTGTCTCTTAAGTAAGAATAGCTTCCGATTATCAAGGTATACTTTAACTAGGTCTAACATTATCAAAACTACTACCCTCACACAACTACATATACCTCAACATTATACACGAACACACATCATATACACAAAAGCTAAACTCCCTAACTGCCCCCTCCTCAACCCCTACTGATGAGTATGAGTAGGTGCTTGTTGTGTTGCAACACCTAAACTAAGACCCATCAAGTTGTCACAAAACTTTGTCAATTGTTCAACATTACCCCCCTCCGATGACTTGCTATTCATCAAATCAGCCTTGAGCTGTGCAGCAATATGAACAACATCATTCAATGCATCCGTGATGATATCATTACGATTCGTTAAGTCTACTACACGATTCTCAAGCTCACGAACTCTTGCCACATCCACACCTCCCATATGTCCAGTGCCTAACCTCTCCTGCTCAGCCTTGAATCGGTCCAATACTTCAATGATAGGGTCCATATTCACTCCATTCTTAGGCTGGCATGCCTCATCATGGGGGGTTAAGCCGAATGCCGTACGGGCATGGATTGACTCAGGATGTGCATCAAGTAATGCCAAGACGGCAGCGGGGGAACACGATCCTGATTGGCAGGCATGATGGACGGGTAGCTTCTCTTGATCATCCTTGGCGGCAGCACCACGAGCATACACTTGCAATAAGATGGTCAATGCATGCTTCGTAATACCCTTCTTACATGCCAAGTGCAATGGAAGACGACCATTATTATCCTTACTCTGAGCTGCCTTGGGTCCTAACCTAACAAGACTTTCAATAACAGCATCCGGAGCGGCTTTGGAACATGCATGATGTAATGGCATACGACCATCATTATCCTTGGCCAAGGCAGCCTTGACATGTGCCCCAAGTAACTGCGTAACGACTTGTTCCGGTGCACCCTTCAAACACGCATAATGCAATGGCATACGACCATCATCATCCTTCTTCTGACTTGCCTTGGGATCAGCCTCGATTAATGCCTCAATACTTGCCATTGGTGCGGCGTAGAAACATGCACAATGCAATGGCAACCAACCATCCTGATCGGCACGTGTCACACCGGTAGGAAACGCTTGGATCAACAATCGTATAATATGTGGTGGAGGACCAAGGACACATGCCTTATGTAACGGTAGGAAACGTAAGTTACCATTAAATCCCTTGGTAACGATCCATGTACTTGCCTCATCGGGGAAGAGATTTAACCGTGTCGACACGCCATCCCAATCCTTCTTCAAGATTAGACGGAAGAGGATTGTACGATTTTCATAATCCACCTCACGTTCACCAACGAGTGCACGTCCCTTGGATGATCCTGATGCTACACTCCCTCCTCCTCCACTAACGGGTACAACTGCAGCTCCTCCACCACCAACTACACCCTGAGGCACGGCAGGACTAACAGATCGTAAACCAACACCCACCGGTGGTAAGTTACCATTCTCAACACCAATCCTAAATGCCTGCATAGCCTCAATAACAACATCCTTATTTTGACTATTCGACTTTTCAACTAAATTCAAGGGTGTGCGGCCTTTCTTATCTTTAACATTAATCGATGCTGGATTTGCATTTAACAAAGTCATTACTACACCTCGTGATGCACCATTACGACATGCCAAATGAATGGGTAACATACCCTGATCATCAATTAACGATGGACCATCGGGATATGCCACGATTAATGCCTCAATTAACGATAATGGTGCACGGAAGACACATGTGGCATGTAATGGTAGTAGTCTCCATCGTATTTGATTAGGATTGTTTGGTTCACGACGTGAGATCCAAGTTTGTACCTCGGACGGTGTGGTACGTGTACGTTCAATTGCTGATTCCCAATGCTTATTCTCAATAAAGGTGTAGAGCTGTGTTGGTCCTAGGTCGTAATCTGTTTCGGGTTGATCTTGGTATGTATTCTTAACGACTGGTTGCTTGTTATTGTTTGAGGATGATGGAGCATCATTACGACTATCATCACGGAAGGATGATGCGGCAGTGGTTACAATTGATGCATTTGATTTTAATTGTTTAGAATTAGTTGTTGCAATTACGCCACCTAAGTTATCTTTACTTCCACCAATCTTCTTTGATAATTTGTTGAACATTGTCATGATGATATATTTGTTTCTTATTCTGATAGATTCTTCTTCTTTGTGCTTTAGCACGGCTCTGCCTTTGCAATTCTTGTTCAACAAGGCAAGGGATATTGTCAGCACTCTCAATTGGAGTATCGTTTAGATTACTCTCCTATTGCAATGAATATATTGATTGCTTAGAGGGTGGTATGAAGTTTAGTTTGCCACTTCATACCATACTATCGCCATCAAGTCTTGGAGGCCGGTCCTATGAAAAGACGTCTAGTAGAACTAACCTTACTGGCCTTTAATACAGAGTTTGGACACCGTACAATCCAATTTCATGATAGTACGATAGGAAAGATACGAAGATACCCACTTTTTATAATTGGATTTTGGGGGGAGAGCCGATCCGAGAGTAAGATCATGGCGACCACTACTATCGTAGCTGAAGCGTTGCCGCCCTTAAACTGCTCCTCTATACAACTACGTGATAGCCATATAAATATTGTTATATGGTTCGGGCATAAAGTAGCCATAGTGGTGTAGATGTAGCAAGATAACACAAACACAAAAAAATCTTTTGTGTTCTCTATGCACAATTGCAATAATGATTATAAAACAGAGGATATCCCAACAATATAATATGGTTATCATCATTGTCCCATTGTATTCACATTGACATTAGAGATGAGAATTTAAATCGGAAATATCGGATGTCTGGTCAACCATTGCGAGCAGAGCACTCACCTACTCATATAAATATCAATGCAAGATCAAGATAGAGCCTCTCGTGTCAAATGGAATTAGTGGAGTAGAACAGAAGATCGATCAACAACTCCACGACATATAGCATTCTGGGATTCAAATTGTCCAACAAGATGATTATAAAATGCTCAGGCCTCTCTTGCTAAAGTACATCACTACATAATCATTGCAAATCAATATCGAATACAAATTACTATACAATTTAAATATAAACCATGTCACCTCCTTATCAACTATATCCACGAGAACAATATAATCGTCAACAACATGAACAACAGCAACAGATTATGAAATGGGGTAGCGGCTGGACGACGTCATCCTCGTCCCGTCCTCCACCTCCTACTCCTCAATTTCGTTTTATCAGCCGTGAAGGATTCACGACACCACCTCCTCCACAGTCATTAGTGTATCATTACCCATTCTATCGTCATCAACAACAAAGGGGATCGATAGTATGCAGTCCATCTCCACAGATTGAACAACGATCTTCTGCATTCCCATCATCAGTCTATCCTCATCAACAGTCTCAACAACAACAACAACAACAACAACAACCTCCTCCTCTTGTTAACAATAACATGAAGAAGAAGAAGAAGGTTACATTCAAGGAGACATGTACAGTACGAACACACAGAAATAACACACCATTAACACCAACAGAGAAATCAAAGTTACATTATTCTCGACAGGAATTAAGAACTATGACATTGGAAGCACATGCCATCTGTATCTTATCTCAGGAGTTACCACAACGATTAAATGAGGGGACACTCTTAACTAAGAAGGATCGTCGTAGATCGGGTACATTCTATAGTACTAATACCAGCGCCACCTCCAATACATCAGCAACAACAACTGGGCCTAAAGTAAAACGTCGTGGATCATGGCTAGGATTGAATGAAGATCAGGATACTACTACTACCGCTACCTCTGCTACTTCTTCTTCCTCAAACAACAATGGCAGCAGCAGCATCATGTTAGACTCCATCCGTGGCCTCGAGTTAATACTATACACCAAACGTAAACAAAATAAGATATTAGCAAACCGATCATTACTGAAATATCAACAGTTGTTACAATCGAAAGATTATTTAACTACAGAACGGAAAGTACAGGCATTAGCCGTGGCAAGTGTGAAGTTAACAACATGGTCAAGGTTAGTTGCATTAGAAACTGCACGGTTGGATGCCTTACGGGCATATGATTCTGATTACTTAATACCCATTGAACCGTTAGAAGGTGAAGATACTATCATGCCTTTTCCGTATTATAAGAAGGTGGAGGATAGGGTTAGTGAGAAGTACCAGGCTGAGCAGGAACATCGTCGACAGAATATGAAACGAAGACGTCGGGAATCTTATACTAGACGTGTCACATTTGATAGACCTCCCCAAGGTTATGATGGGTTTGACAATGGGAAGAGGAGGAAGACATAGTCTGATTGAGATTTGAGATTAAACACTATATGTAGTATAGAACTTCGATTGATATATGCGTCTATACTTTCTTATACTAATATTAGATATACATGTGTAGATAAAACATACATAGTTCGAAGTCGTTTCTCTAAACAAGTTTTCTTTATTACAGTAGAAATAGGATGTTACTAATCTTTGTCAATACACTTTCATCACTCTATTTCCTTATTCTTTCTCTTTACACGATTTCATTATCACACATATCTCATACCTAAAGCTCATGAATACCAAGCTAGCAACAATTAGTTCTCCTCCTCAGGGCACAATTGCCTTCTGGATCAAATGCATCTAACCTGAAACCAATTCCTTCAAATACTTCAACTCCATCAATAGGTCCTTCACTGACCGAGAGAGTATACTCAGCTTTATTCCCTGAGTCACACTCGAAGCCTCCCCCAAACAATAAGACCTTAACTTCATACTGACCTGGAGGTAACTTGTATGACCTCTTCACTTCAAAGGGCCCCTCCAATGTAGAAGGATCAAAACTTGGATCAAAAAGCCGAAAGTCAGTTTGGAAGTTTATATCAGCAGGGGCATCATCAGTACCATCACAGGTTGTAATGTCAAAGCCAGTTAAATCACGAAAATTAAACTGAAAGACTGGAAAGGTAGTAGTAAGTTCAAATGAAACAGTTACCATTCCATCTTCGTCAGTACTAGAGCTGCTATCATCGGGGATCTCTAGCAAGAAGTTGTCTTGGTCCCCCTCGAGCCCAGAAGGAATGGAGGATGATGTGCCACAAACTGTTTGACCAACAGCAATGGGAGAGTTGTATCCTAAATTAACACCTTCCAAAAGACAGCCAAGGTTAATATCTGTGGCACACAACTTCTTGCACCTGTTATCAGCTAAGAATGGAAATGCATCGCGCGCGCTTTCACAATCACCACCCGAGAACTCTTCACAGCATTGCAATGCACAATCACCAAAGGAAATAGTTTGGCATACTTCACTCTCTTGAATACAAGTGTCATCAGATGATGAAGAAGAAGAGCCACTTTGAAATGGAGATTCCATCTTCCTCAAACTTGTATGTTCGGCAGCTGCACATAAGATAGGTGAGATAGAGAGAGGGAGGAAGAGAACGAGACGAGAGATATTGTGAGTTAGAATGATACCAAACCGATATACTATTGCAACACAACATTGCAATTGACACAGCAGTCGAAAAATAAGATGCTCCTTTGTCTGAGTGGTACTGTAGTGAGTGGTGTCTATGAACAATAAGGCTAGCTATTCTTGATTGGGCTTAGATGCATGCTTAAAAAACTTGAGGACGTAGATAAGTCTAGAGTATTCTTCTTCTCCTCACCAAGCCGAAATGACCGGCGTTTCTATCAAAACTTGACCTCGATGGTCGATGTTAGAGGATCACTGTTTATTCATATATCTCCTTCACATGATCACCAAGCCGAGATTACCATTGTCTAGGATTGATCTGTATAACCAGCTCACCTTCCTTCATGCCTCTACCAACAAATGTCTTACAACTTAATCTCATTCTACTTACATTCTTAGTTTCTTGTATAATCTTCTTTTCATTCACTTTTGGTTCACTTAGCAATTCCTTTCCACGAATTACAGACACGGCACATGTACGACACATTGCCGATCCACCGCAATTACCACTACCGGTGGATTTACCATCATATCGTTGTGCTAATGGATCATTTAATGCAATATTACGTTGTAGCATTGCCAATCGTAGATTCTCTCCTGGTTGTAAGTTGATAATTTCAGTCGACTTGTCTTCCCATGGTGGATATTGTACTTGACATTTAATAATTGGACGGCGTCTTAACCGTTTGATTGTTAGTATAACCGATGATTCTTGTATATCTCTATTATTGCTGTTTGAATTGAGTGTAGATAACATATCAACTAATGCCTCGACAGTAGAATCATATCCCAAACATTCAGTTTGTATACTGGTAACATCTTCTATTGATTGACGTTTAATAACAAGTTCAGCTTTTGATATTGAATCACCATACATTAGTTGTTCAACATCTTCTCCTACTTGTTTACTTTGTTTCATTGATAAGTCGATATTACCACCATTTACCAATCCAGTAATAATCGTTATACCCAATCCGTCATCTCTTCCACCTTGTACTTCTAATAATTCAATACCCAATCCTACTGGAGTATCATCTAAATTTGGTATATTAATATTAACTTTGAATGTATCAACATAGTGTTCTATATCATTCTTGGGTACTAGTTGTACGTCAATAGTTTGCTTCCCTAATATCTCTTGGTTACCAATTTCACTTGATTTGGACATTAGTTTTGATGCTTGTTTTGTTATTATTTGTGCACTCCAACCATCTGTTAGTTCCGAGGGTGGTAAGTTATATTGTTGAAGTGTCGATGGTGATATTGGACCAAGTAGGTTACGAATATTTGCTGGCTGTTCGTATAATCTAGTGCTTTGCTGATGAGGTGTTGTTGTAGTTATAGTCGAGAAAGATCGCACAACATCATTCAAGTTCAAGGCAAAGATGATGATGATTTGCAATACTGTGTATATAGCAAATGTTATTCGTCGACGACGACGAACCATTGTATATATATTCAACCCTCTCTTATATAAACTGGGTTGGCTCGGCTCAGTAGCGTATGTAAGGAATAGCATCAAATAGCAGATTGCCGTCATTTTTTTTTGCTATTGAAGGATACCATACCAAAAAAGATATTACTTAGTATTACGGTATCTTTCTAAACAATGACAGGTCAGTGCCAAGCTCATGATTGTTGATGTAGTAGATATTGCAACGAATAACCGACAACAACATCATATACTCGGATCATTACATTCTCTTAGACTCCCTTAACGATCTTGTCGCCGGTCTATCTATCCAGCAATCCATACATCACAAAAAAATACATATCACAGCAACTCCAATTGCTTATCTTCTTTGCAATCTACCTTATCATATCAATCTAGAGGTACATCATCATAATGACAAGCCCTAAGAATCAATCACCACTGTTTGAGGGACTAAGCTTAGAAGAACCATCTATATTATCTATATCATTTGAATCCGACCCAAGTGCTTCATTGGGTGTTAAGTTATGCAATCATGATAATGGTATGTTCTTATATATTATTCTTTGTTGTTTATATATCTACTTTGTGTTTCTGTGTACCTAATACATACCAACTCTCATCTCACATATCACATTTCTATATATACAACAAACAAAACAAAGGATTGACAAATGAAATGTTTCTGCCAGGATATGCATCAGTGGGTGGTATGCTTGATGGACAAACCCTAGCAAAGTCCGCCGGAGTTAAAGTAGGAGATTACATAGTTGCCATTAACGGAGAAGGATATAGAAGATTTCCTCCTGACTTTGAAGATGATGAATTAAAGAATGTCACAGAGGGACTTGATATGATTAATTTGGATAGTCCTACTAAAGAAGGAAAGAGTGGGGATGAGGATGAAGACGAGAAAGAGAAAAGAGAGCTCAAAGGACGAGTCATCTCTACCAAACAAGGAGAGGCATACACACAATTATTATCCAAAATACGTGAAATTAAAACACTCCAATCAAAATCTAATCCACTTGTAATATCAATGGAAAGATATATGTGGGATAGTCGTGTACATTCATGGAGTCGATTCCTATCAGCACGGAATGGTAATGTACCGGAGGCAATGCAAATGATACAGGCACATGAGGCGTGGCGGAATACGTTCTTCCCAATCGATTTGACAGATGCTAGTTTACAAAAGTTATTGAGGGTACATGCTGTAAGTGAAATCGATGTAGCTAATCATATTGTTGATGGAGATGGAGATGTAGTAGATTCAACGAAAAAGGCACCGGTGGTATATATTGACTTTAGTAAATTACAAGAAATGGGAGCAGAATCAGAGTCGATACAAACTGATGTAGTCAAGGCATTTGTTGTTTATACTGAAACATTATTATCGAAACAACCTGATCCTCGATCACCGAAGACATCCCAATTTGTGGATTTGTCGGGAGTTAGTATTAAGCAGGGATTACAGCCGGGTGTACTTAAGAAGTTATATGCAACATTTGAACCAAATTATCCCGAAACACTTGAGAAGATGGTATTGTATCCTGTTCCGAGGATGATGGTTAAGGTTGTTAATGCAATGTTAAGGTGAGTATATTTTGTTGCAAATGTCAGTCTACTCGTTTGACCTTTGTCTATTAACCATTCACTGCTCACATCATGTGTCACGTCATTCAAAGTTTTGTTAACGAACACACAAGAAAGAAGTTTATAATTACGGATGATTTAGTATTGGTATGTAAGGAGTTGGGTTGGAACTTGAAAGAGATTGAAACATGCGGTAGTGTTAATGGGTATATGAAGAAGCATTTGAAGCATGGTCTATCGTTTGTGTTTGACTGAAAGATAAGAGAGGTCTAGATGTTTCAGAGGTTGGAGCTGACGGGGTACGATTGTCTTCTCTGACAAGTGCATTATATGTATTATTAGTAAAGGTCATAACTTAAAGCACTGGTGAATCATACACAATTATGCATATCTAACTAAAAGTTTAGCTTTCATACCCAGTCAACCCGATGCCCAATCTCTGATCTCATTAACTATTTCTTCACCTTGGTACAAGATTTCTTGTGCTTCTTGAAGTGAGCACGCTGGCAAGCTCTGTTGCAGTATACTACTAATCCACAGCCACACTTCTTGTGTTCACCACATACAGACTCTTGTTTGTTGCAGCATGCACAGAAAAGAAGTCGATAATTCTCCTTAACCTTTTCTTCCTTTGCAAGGTCGGCTTCAGTCAAACCGAACGAGAGCAGTCCCTTCCTATGCTGCTCATCACTAGCTTTGTGCTCAGGGTGTTTATCCATCATCTCTTTGGTAAATGTAAGCTGTTCAAGAAGATCCTCATCAGCCACTTCATTGATATTTATACTGACATTTTTATACCCCCGTTTTTCCATTGCTACTTTGTGCATGATCCACGTGTTGAGATAGATTTGGTCAGCATTGAATTGATCAATCCCCGATCCTAAGTTATACTTTGACTCATGATTTACCAGCTTCTTCAGCAGATGAACCGACTCAATATCAACTACACCCATATCCCTTTTCATCTCCATGTGGAGCATGTTTATACGATGATCAGTTTTGTCATAAGCACGCTTGTGCCCCTCGTCTACACCAGGTGCCTCGACCAGTTGTTTGAGAATATGCATTACCTTGTCTAGCATTTCTGATACTAAACCGAATTCCTCCCAACTTTTCCTTCCAGAGTAAACCCTTGATAATTCTTCAAGTACCAATGACGTTTGCCCAGTATGCTCTACATTCATCGGGTGGGCAAAGAACTCTAGCCATTCCTTTTCATTTGATACTAACTCATCATATAACTCTTTGTACTTTGCCTCACCGAACATACTTTTCTCTTCTGAATAACTCATCAACGTATTCATAGCCTCTCCTATAAGATGAAACTTTGACGGCACACCATCAGGAACCTCATCACCACTAACAATTCCAGCACTAGTAGAATGCATAGTAACTACATTTAGCTTTCCCTTCCTAGTAGAGGAAAAGCAGAAGTTTAAGGAGAGAGGTTAGTACTTTTTGAACATATCATATGTCACAAGCAACCATTGTTCTCTCATACCTAATAGCTTTGGCCAAACCCGCTTCACCATCCTTATTCATACTAGATATAACTGTGCAAATCATCTTATGTTCAGAATAATGATCCCGTTGACATTCTTTGCTACAATATTTTGCATGATGACATCGGCTGCAATTCATCAATTTTACCTCAGTTGCATTGCAGTTATCACACTTTTCATTTTCATTTGTAGATGCCATTGTTTGTATAATACTATGTAGTACCGGTTGTAATAATGAGATGTGGAACTACTCAATGTGAGAATGAGAATGTAAATTAAGAGTCCAATAGTTGATACAAAGTCATGCACCGATATACACATCAATCCTCACACATCAATATGCACACCACGCCACGCTGCCAGTGCACGCCTACCGAACCTCAAAATACATTAAGAATTCTCACATTGAACGTTAAATATAATGAACAACATCCATTCCACGCAACAACATAATATCACAAAATATATCATTAACTAAAACCAAAAAAGATCTCGAAAGCACTGTCGAAAGATAATAATGATATTAACATATGCAGCGCCACCGCCTAAAACCCCTCATCTTATGACATACCACAATGTCACTTACTAATAATACTCCACTTAGTCTAGGTATCAACAAGCAGCTTACTCCAATCAAATGTCAAATAGAGCAAAAAGTAGCAGTATCACTTCTTCAAACCACAAAACCTCGACTCTCATAAAGAGTACAAAAAAGATACCAATTTGTAACGCTACGAACTGTCCCCGCCCCTACTACGTATTACTTATCAGATATTTACTACATGATCAAGTTAGTCCATTATGATCTTAATTCGTTTATTTGTCTGTTTATTTGCCAAATAATACTTCCAATCTACTTCTTTCCCTTTAATAATAACTCCTTTGCCTCATTAATCTTCCCAGCAATGAATGTACTTCCCCCAGTATCTGGATGGTTCAGTATTAACAGTTTTCTATGTGCCTCCTTAATACGTTTGGCAGCACTTGACTCTCTTACCCCGAGAATTAAAGCTGCCTCCTTCCGTGTCATCTAATTGAGTTGTCAATTCATACATATAAGTGGTTAGTATTTGTTTTGATGAGATAGAGTGTAAACGCCATATCACATGCACAATGTAGAGCTATGCCGCAAAGCTATATGGTTGTACATTCATAACTTGGCTTTATGTAATCCAATGCCCATCAAAAACAGCTTTTCTCAATAATTCACACTCTGATATATGCTTACTTACCTTATCTTCAAACCCACCCTCATAATACTTAGATCCAACAGACATATCAAAGAATTTTGAAAATATATTCTCTCGTTTACCATCATCTTCCTCTTTAGACTTTGTTGATTGTTCACTACTACTACTGTCCTGTGATTTATTTACAGTTTCTTCTTCTTCTTCTTTAAATGCATCTGGATTTGCTTTTCGAAACTCTTCTAGTTCTTTCTCTTCAGCTTCTCGTGCTGCTTGCCATTCTTTGTATCCCTCGACTGCATATTGACTATTGTATATATATAATAAGTTAGTTAGTATATGATATGTTCAACACATATACACAACGACAACATACAAATATATAAAAACTCACCCAGCTTTTGCAGTGGCCGCTAAAGCACCCAAACCCATTACTACCGCAACACCTGATCGTTCATTTCTTGATGTTATATGATATTGCCGACGTATTATATCATTATTATTGTTATATATAGTAGGTTGTATTGCAATTTGGTAATTTGCACGACAGTGTTTGTAATTTTGTTCATCATTATTTTGTGTTATGCCGGGAAATACTTGACTATTATTTAATATGGACGAGAAACATCTCGATCTGTTATTATTATGATCATTGTAAACTATTCTCTGTCTAGCTAGAGCAAAGCATTTGCGAGAGGTGCGGCTTGTAGTGTTCATCATGTTAGTTTGTGTGGTCGGTATGTATTTTGAAGAGTGAAGTGTGAAGTGAAACTCTCATAACTGTATCTTGCACACTTGCACGAGTTACTCGCTGAATGAAGAGTGAAGAGGGAACCTAATACGGATGTTCACGAAGAGTACGGATTATTGGCATACGAAAGCTAGAATCGCTAAACTTTTGCCGGTATCCTCAAAATATCCAACCACCCCAACGCACCCAACCAACCCCAACGCTAGTATGAACTTGCGAGAGCACATAATATAAACACCCAACACTGATTATCATACCAAATACCTATCATATCATCATCATGAAGTATACTACTACAGTCTTAGCACTTGCCGTCGTCACCGCTAAATCGGTAGATGGCCAACGCCGCAACTTCCAGACTGTTAAAGGTCAGATGCGTCGTCGTGAATTGCAAGGGTCCATGTCTATGCTCACAGAATATAAGGGAACTGGAACTACTACTACCTCTTCTAGTTCTGACGAGACTGAATCATGTGCCGATATCCTCACTGGTTCATGGGCTGCACTTAAAGGACCTATTTGCAGTTTGTTTAGAATCACCGACGGAACAATCAAGAAAGATTGCTCTGGTAACCAAGCATTCACATTCGATGTCGATTCTGAGACTGATACTCTTCAAATGACATCCATCTTTGACAGTAATGGCGGCATTACGGAAGAATTATTGATTGGCTTCATTAACGACAAAGATGATACATGTAGCTTTAAGGCTGCATCTACTGAAACCGCAGCTACAATTGAGGGGAGTGTCGGTGAAGATGGTGTGTTGCATGTTGAACTAACCAAGCCAGGAGGAGTAGAAAATGATAGTGCAGGTGCCTTCCAGGGCTTGTTCACCAAGATTCCCGAAGAATTGTTACCTAACCCTGAACCCTTCTGCTTTGCCGATGGTGAAGAGTGCCGTACTGATGAACCTGATACAGTCAATGGAGGTTGCAACTACGAGCCACGAGAGTTTGGAAGTATCGAGCCTGGGGAACCGGTATGTGGTACAATTTCCACTTATGTTGTTAAGGAGGGTAGAAAGAAGAGGAACTTCCGAGACCTTGACTGGTTCAAGATTGATTGGGTAGGCGGCAATCTTACTGCCACACTCAAGGCCGAGTTCCCCCTCGGAGAGATCTTTTTGGAGACTTCCAATACATCAAGTACAGGTGGTTTTGAATGTGAGAGCCGAAGTATTATTGGGTTTGAGATTGCTAATAAGACAGATTCTTCTACCGATATCACATTGAACAAAGATAACCTAGAAGCAGGTACATATGTGTTGATTGTATCAGAGGCTGAGTTTGGGGACTTTGATGAATGTGGTAGTGATAAAGGAAACGCTTACTCTTTCACATATGGGCCCACAAGGCCTTTTGTGGGTGACGGTGCAATTTGGGCTACGTCGAGTTCTGCTGGATATGAAGGTTCCTTGGTGGATGTGGATGATTCTGTAGAGGGCCCTACCACTTGGGACGACGAGGACGAGTAAGTCGGTGAAGAAATAAAGTATTATGTGTAGAAAACGAGATGGGAAGAGGAAGTGCAGAAGTATAAGTTTGTTTTTGAATGTTAGTTTAGATTAAAAAACGGTTTTAGACACCATTTGCCCAGGCAACTACTGATGTAGTATCTACTTTGTTCGTCTCTTCTTACTCACTACCTCCTCCTCCTCTTCTTCTTCACCACTAGACTCTGATTCAGTCTCGTCCTCTCCTGAACTACTGTCACTGCTACTGCCGCCGCTGCTACTACTCTTACTCTCTTCCTTCTTTGCAACTTGACCATTATCAACCTCCCCTTCTTCATCATCATCGTCCGAATTGACATAATCTTCAACTTCATCCTCAACCTCCAAATCATTCATACCTCCATTCTCCTCTTCTTCAATCTCATCCTCTTCTTCATTACCAACATTCCAACTTTCATCATCACAAACCAACATACAATTCAATCGTTGTTTCAAATAGATGCAATCAATCATCTTATGTCTATTTACATCATATGTCCAAAGCTTACGATCTAATCCGACACATGATATTATAGGTAATGTCGGATGGATATATAATTGTTTAATTGACCCACCCGGGCCGACTAGTCGTCCTAATCCAATCTCTTCCTTGGCCTTGTGTTTCGATGAAGTGTTATTGTATCGATTACGATGGGATGGTTTACCTGAATGCATCTTACGCATATCGAGTAAGTGTACATCACCTATCGTGTCTCCGACTGCTATTGTATTACCATTGTTGTTGTTTAGTTGACATATAGATGTTATACGATGTGATAGTAGTTCATCGGGTGTGTATAATACCGGACGACGTGTCGATGTTCCGCCAGAAGAGGAGACTCGAATATCATAGATTTGAACTTGTTTGTAGGCACTTCCAGTTGCCAATAGATTACTTGGAATATTACCACTTGATATAGCCGATGTTGGAGTATGTAGGAATTGAATAGACGTTGTCCACATTGGTTGTTGTAATAAAGTTTGTGGATCGGGTGGTAGATTCTTAGCCTATATGATTTGGTTTTTTGATATGGAAGAACAAAGTGGTTCGAATAGTAAAAGTTTGTGAGATTCTGAAGCATATATGAACAGAAAGACAATCTAGATCTTGTGCACACACTCCTCATTCTCCTCATATCAAAACTTACCTTCCAAAGTAACTTTCCAGTTTCCAAATCTAATA
>Ga0214479_100186_pt1 | contig 38964 bp, 23 predicted proteins | sample M1_20Mar14CPVII9_5_FD_165054 | JGI IMG/M metagenome (GOLD analysis project Ga0214479, IMG submission 165054) | Marine eukaryotic communities from Monterey Bay, California, United States - M1_20Mar14CPVII9sort6BwellE14 | ecosystem: Environmental > Aquatic > Marine > Unclassified | place: USA...
GATTTTAACATTGAGTCCCACCAGATTTAACCTTTTTGAGTCATTAGGGGTAATCAAATTTTTCTTTTTTACCCCAAAAGTATAAGCGAGTGGTTGGGTTCCGCTACGTCAAAAAGGGTGTTCCCCAACAGAACAGCGCATGGGGTCCCCTCTGGGGACTAGCGCTGTGATGGTGGGGAACACCCTTTTTGACGTGGCTGTAGGCCTCACCATCGCGGTGCCCACCGAGACCCATAACCCCGCTCCAATAGATGTTCTTACCCCACTACGTACCTCTCTCTTGGGTTATGTGAGCCATACCAATGAGCTTTAAAATAAAGATACCAAAATTTGCCTAGTACTAATAGCTAAAATCTGGTTGGGCTAAAATCTGATCAGATTTTACCTAAAATCTGGATAAAAAATGCGTAGCATCATTATCAGCCTCATCATGGTCAATATCCGACTCAGCCTTATCACCATTATCCCCCTCCAGCTCCTAATGCTTATGGCTACTATCCCCATGATCGAGCCTTGGTGCGTGTGCCACATCCTCAGCGTCACCATCCGCCCCCACCACCATCATCAGTTCATGAGACCAGTAATGATGAAGTGAAGCCTGCAGCCTTGGCTCCCAAAAACGAGGCAAAGCAGAATGAAACTGAAGAAGTCAACGAGACAAAGCAGAACGATACGATGCTCGAGACTGATTCGGATCAGGTTACCAAGACTAGAAATAGAAGTCTTAGTACTCAGTTTGTTGAGGAGTATCTCCATTCAAATCAAGAAGAACAGAAAGCAGCAAATGAAGACACATCGGATATGGATCTGCCCATCAACGTCAAGACTGATGTAGTTAGGACCGCCGATCAACAAACAGAGCCAGTACAGCCAAGTGGTGAGGATAAAGTCGAGGAAGAATTCAATCCCATTGGGCATTGATAACTTCTATGAGCCACCCCAAAGAGATAAAGACATGGAAGAACGTGGTGTGATAATGTACTCGTCTCCATCGAAGAAGAAGGAGCAACCCGAAATTGAAGAAGCCGAATCATAAGTAGCAATACAAAAAGGTAACAAGGAGGACCAAAGTTTAGCATATCATGAGCATCAGCAGCTATTTGAATAAAGATAAAGACAAAGATAAAGATAATATTTATGTAACTTTTTCTACTAATATCATGTGCTCTGACAACCTTTATCCGAGGGTTTCCCTCCCCCATCTTTCTTCCTCACTGATTATGATGACCAATGAGCGCCATATTCTTATATTATTAAGTATCCTCCAATTCCGATGAGTGTTGTTGATGAGCACGGACATAGATGTCGCATCTCTTCTTATGTATAGACCAATGAGCAACTTGACACTCTCTCGAGCAATACTGCTCGAGCATGCACCTACTACAGACAGATAGAGCAGCTCGCTCCTTTTCTTTTTTGCAATGCCAGCATATACCAGTCTTTGGCTTATTCTTCCTTGCCTCCAAATGTATTTTCTTCAAGCATTTGCACGATATTCTTTTCCGGAAAAACTTTAATACATCGCGTCTAAGACTACTACAATCTGAGTCAAAATCTCTTCTTTTTATTGTAACCGCCTGGCTATTGACGACTGAATCAATATCACCCGTGCCATTGAAATGCTCTAGCACCACAACAGAAATAGCAACACATACAGAAGAACTCGTATCAACATCACTCAATATCATGTTCGTCCCAACGTTTACCAATATACCAATAGCTAAATTTCTGTAACTTTCATTGTTGTATATGTGTCTATGTGATTTGAATATCTCCCTCAAATTTTGTGATAATACCAAATCTTTGCGGTGAAAATTTATGATAAATTGATCCATGAAGTTTGAAACAGGATGATCATCTGCTGGTATCATCACACCACAACCATGATTACATTCTGCACCCTTTACCCAACCATTCCAGAATTTACGTGCATTCGCTCTATCGCTTTCCTCCTTCTTGGCCTGCTGCTTTGCTTTTCTTTCCTTCCCTTTGTTTCTTTTTCTAGACGACGGCGGCATTGATAATTGATGTATTGATATATTCGTATGCAAAGAACTGTGAGTAGAGAGACATATCAGTATACATTAACAGTCATATATATGTATGAATGTATATTAATGATCGTATCATATAAAACTAACACACCAATCTTACACCAACTGAAGCAACTCACCTCTACACGCAACTATGTATACTCAAAACTCACAAAACTTGTACCGAAGATACTCAGATATCTATCAACCAAGTAACCATACATTTACAATTACAATCGGCTTGCAACATTACCAAACAATGGATAGACAATCAACCTCGCCACCTATCTCACCATAGGCAAGGCAACAAACAGACAATTGAAGCTGAAAATTGGCGATACAACCACTGTTGATGCTAACAAACACTCTCTACTAACTTGCTTGGTCTCACTGGCGGTAGGATTCTGAACAGTTTGCCATCATAAAGCAGATAGAATCATTAGCAATATTTTACCACTAGATATTGGACGGCGGCAGCATATCACACAGATAGAGAAGCTATTAAAAATTGATATTGGTTGCACCTAAAAAATGACATAATCGTTATCTAATAGATCTTATATTGATCTTCTATCATCCTATACAATATCAAACCACTGACAAATATACCCATACAAACGAATAAGAGAATATACTCAACTAATCATCGGCTGATAGTATTAGGTAGTATAATATATGCAAAGTGCACTATACCACAAATCAGTGCAACATATCAATATGCCGGCATCAAGTAGAAAAAGAAACAAAGGGAAGGATAGAAAGGCAAAGCAGCAAGCCAAGAAGGAGGAGATTGAGAAAGCAAGAATACGTAATGTATGGCTGAGTTGGACGAGGCTGAAGTGGACAGTAAATGATTGTGACCACGGGTGCACTGTGGATGTATCAGAAAGTCATCTAGTTTCGAAATTTATGGATTTACTTTTCACAAATGTCAGTGATGATATGAGCGTGTACGATATCATGCATAGTACACTCCAAAAATACCCAGAAGTATGGAACAATGATATCCATCGACAAATAGTGACAAAAATAATGGTTAGAATTGGGACAAATATACTGTTGAGCCAGGGGCGGTGTGATATCGGGAATGCTTTGTGCGTTGCACAATCCATTGTTGCTCTTGAACATTATGAACAACACTATGACTGCTCTGCTATCAATTTCGTCATCAATAAACGGGTCGTTTCATCGAAGTGGAGAGATTTGAGTAGTAGCAATACTAGTGAAATGCGTGATGTTTTAAAGTTTTACCGCAAAAGAACAACTTGCAAATGCTTGAAGAAGATGCATTTAGAGGCAAGGAAGTCAACTCTAAAAATGGGCATGTGCTATGGTTGTTTGAAAGAATATGAACGGCCAAGTCTACTTATCTGCAGTAGGTGTATGATTTATCAATACTGTTCAAGGGGGTGTCAAGTTGCTCATTGGCCAGTACATGAGAGGGATTGTGATAAACATGTCAGTGCTCACCATCGAAATGAGAGGCAATGCGTTGCCGGGATCAGTTGAATGAATAAAAGACAAACTAACTCATATAATTTTTATAACGTTTTAATTGATCTTTAGTATACTAATCATCTCAACTATTGTCCCCCAAATTGAATCTAACAAAACACGAACATCTGAATATGACTAACCCCATACCCAACAATCAAAAACAGAGCATGTGACCTCTTTACAATGTTTCAATATGTATTTATGCACCCTCGACTTCTGATGAATTCTTGGGTGAGATTGTCCTCTGTACCTTCTTCTCTGGTTCACCTTCCAATGCCTTACTAACACCAGTACTACCAAATCCACCAACACCTCTTTCCGTCTCAGTTAATTCCTCAACTTGTACAGCTGGGACCATACTAATCTGTTCTAATATTAATTGTGCAATACGATCACCAATATTTACTTCAAAGTCAGTTTGGCCAAAGTTGAATAATACGACGCCGACATTACCACGATAATCGGCATCGACTACTCCAGCACCGCAGTCGATCATTTTCTTAACTGCTAATCCACTGTGTTTGAATTGTTATTGGTTTTGTTGGTTGTATGTTGCAATAGTAAGATAAGAAGTGACCAATGACACATCATGTGTGCATTTTTAGTTCATTGTTATTATGTTGATAGATTGGTACCCATTGATGGCATATAGCGTTAATTGATGAGAATAGAATAGAGAGGGTGAGATATGATAGAGTTAGATATGATATAACGCTCGCGGCCATTACGAAGATAATATTAACCATCTAAAGATGGTGCACCTTCCCAACTTTTTATTATAACTCACCTCCTAGGAGCAATTCGAGCATACGTCCCATCAGGACAGGCAATACTTAAATCAGTCTTAACAACGGCACGTCCACCACTGGGCACGATCGTCTTTTCAGCAGAGGATAAATCAAATCCAGCAGATTGAGGTGAACCTCTTACTGGCATTTTAGCTTTGTCGGATAGAAATTTTACCTGTAGCATTTCATTTGGTTTGAGATTTGATGAAGACATGGCGGCTGCGGCGTATATATTAAAGAATTAGAGGAGAATATAGAGCGTGTAGTAAAGAGGCACGTATAGGATAGGATGGCCGTGCGGTGGAGTATGTTGTATGGAGAGAGAATGGTTGGATAGTTGTGTTTGAGTTTGAGGTGCACTGAGAAATTGCTATGAATGCAAGGTTTGCACCAAGTGCGGAATAATGCAATCTGTTTGATCAATTTGGCACTAATATGAAATCTAACCTAGTGAATGCTCATTTGTACTCATAAACGTGTCATAAAGATGAAGATACCAATTTGCACTCAATGGTTGTACTCTTTATGTCACTCACATCACAATTTTTTAGATCAGCCGTATCAGGCAGAAAAGTATATATCAATAACTATTGCAATAAGCTACTTCGTATACGATGGTTTAGCCGGTCTATTCCATTTTTAACGCTCTTTCTACTAATGTTGGTTTGGAGACTATAGTATCAATATTCATTCAATAAGAACGATTTTATTACTTGATCACATTTTGTGCATATCTTGTGTTCTGATACTCCGATAGAACAAGAGACAAGAGGAGCAAGACGATACATCATTCAAGAACTCATCGCGCATAATATAGCAAAAGATTATACAATACAATGTCTAATGAATCAATCACAATCCGGGTGGCAAATAAGTATCTGCCGCCTTCAGAAGAAGTACAGTTTAAGATTAGGCCATCTACACCATTGAAAAAAGTGTTTGTGGCATATAAATCACGAATTGGAAGCGAAAGCAACAATGATATCACCTTTTACTTCACATTCAATGGTAAACGTATCTCTGAAGATGATACAGCCCAGCAATTGCAAATCGAGGATGGGGGCCAGATTGACTGCGTCTTGCCCACTAACTCAGAGATTGTTTCAGCTAAACTGCTTGATATTTGCAATTCTGATGAGCTTACATTGGATGCTCTGCAAGAGAGAATCAACAGTCTTGAGCCGAGTACAATCCATGATGCATGTAACGAGAAGAGTCCACATCTTTATACTTTCTTCCATCTGGCATGCTCTAACAAGAGGATTACATCAGATATCATGAATTATCTATTAGAAATCTTTCCCGAAGCTGTTAGTTCATTTGTGAAGAGCACATCATTATATCCTCGTCAGCCTACGTATAAGGTGTATCCATTACATATGGCATGTTTCAGCCGGCACTGTCCAGGCTCTGTAATTCAACTATTAATTAAGGAAGATCCCGAATTGTGCAAGGTAAAGGGTGAAGTCCATGACGAGAACGTATTCACTCCAGCTCAATTACCGGTTTATTCCTATTTGTCACGAAATGTTAATGTTGACATTGATACTGTAAAAGTATTTGTTAGTGCTGAAGAACAAGGACAGGGGTACTATCCAATTCATGCACTTCTATACAACTCCAATATCAATAAGATGCAAGATATTCTTCAGTATTTACTTAATGTTGAGCCACTTTCTCTGCTCGAGACTGATCAAGGTAGAGGTGGTAGACTACCGCTGAACATTGCCTGTTGTAACCAGGCAGTGAATCTATCTATTGTGGAGCTGTTATTCAATTCAATACCAGAGGGGAATCGTGATTTGATTGACGGCCAGGGAAAACATCCCATTCATGATCTTTGCAGCAATGAAAAGCTAGATGATGATGTATCGCTTGAGATTTTGCGGTTCTTGCTGGATATTGATCCCACTTTGCCACAGATTGTGGATGCCATTAATATCCCAATAAATTATGCTGTTGGACACGGAAAGAAATCATTAGAATTTTGCAAAGTACTCATCGATGCATATCCCGAATCTCTGAAAGTAGAGACATTAGGTTTCACCAATTCTCTCCCAATCCATGAAGCATGTGGATACGGCGATAGAGTTGACACTGTTGATACAATTCAGTATATGCTAGATCTTTATCCAGACAGTATCAATGCTCGGGATAGTGAGGGGGGCTTGCCCATTCACTATGCAGCCCATTTAGGAAATGCTAAAACAATTGAGTTACTGCTGAAGCATGATCCTGATGCGGCGAAAAAGACAATAGAAGGTGATGACCTTACTAAACAACTACCATTGCATATAGCCATTCGTGCTACTGAACACCGCAATGCAAAGGCAGTCCAAGTTCTTTACGATGCATACCCCGAGGCAATACTTATACGCAATGGCAACGGGCAAGTTCCACTCGATATAGCAAGAGAGGAGAATAAACAAGAGATTGTCAACTTTCTCCGGACACAACTCATCTATGCCCACCAAGCCCAAGACACCACAGCGTTATCAACACTAGATGAAGAAGGATACCTTCCAATCCATCGTGCTTTGTTACAAGGTGATGCATCTCTCGGATCAATCAAACTATTAGTTAGAGGGAATACAGCAGCACTACGAGTAGATGATCAAAAGGGAGTACTTCCATTACACATTGCTTGCCGTAAAGCTACGGTCGGAATCGTTCAGTTCTTGATTGATTCGTATGATGGGTTAGACATTAGTGATTCGAACAAAGATTATCCATTACACTATGCATGCCGGGCTGCTAACTTTGATGTTATTAAGTACTTGATGAGAAGAAGTACTTCGAGGGTATCAGATACGAATGCTGATAATAAGCTTCCTTTCCATTTGTTAATTGAGAATGATAATGTACAAGTTCGTGATAGTCCAGAGTTTACAGAAGCGTGCTTTCTGTTACTTCGGGCCCATCCTGAGACTCTCATGATACAGACGACTAGTAGGAAACGGAGAAGAGAGTTATAGCAGTGTCCATTTAAATGTAAATCCTTAATGTGTATGAATTGAGCAACTCTTCTATACTTAAATTTAAATACTATCTTGTTCCAAATCCACTTCCCGCAGAGCCTCGTCCTCGACCTCTTCCGTGAGCTGCAGAAGAAGAACCAAATCCACCGCTGGACAGCCCTGTGCCTCCAAGAACGTGTCCACTGCCGGCAAATGATGGTGTTGCTGCCGAAGAGTAACCCCCTCCAGCCACATGTCCACTAGTACTACCATAGGATGGTGTTCCATGCATACTACCTCTACCAAAACCAGCGCCCCCAAGAGCATGTCCACTGCCAGCAAATGGTACGGCCGAGGGAGCAGCTCCATACGAGGATGGACCAACACCAAATGAAGCTGACAGAGGCAATCCAGGCATAGTCCCAGCGGCCATGTGATGACGAGAAGAGGAGTCATGCCCAAGAAGATCAGCTTGCCATAGGATCGTACAATTCGACTTCTTTTGAAACCTCTCCACCTTGCTCATCAAATCTCTCGATGCATCAACCTCCCGTCCCGGTATAGACAATGCCTCAACATCCGTGGCAAGACAAACTGGGCCGTGGATTTGAACCTCCTTGTAGTTCATGCACTTAGATTGCCCACCTCCAATCTTATTCAATGCAAGGATGGAATGCAATTCGGCATCGGAATACTTCTCTAGAATGTGACAATAGTTGCGTGCCGTGGCAAGAGTATCCCTCCCACCACTACTAGCTCCATAACTACTCATAATCCCAGAAAGTTCAGGTGCCAATCCGCTTAATCCACTTCCTCCTCCGCTGAAGGCGGCCGTATCCATATTGAAGAAGGTACATCTATGCCTCACAGATTGTTTCAATGTCATGAAGAACTGCCCATATGACCTAGCAGGTGCCACTCCCTCAATATCTCCGGTAAAGTTTAAACATCCATACTTTACTCTTTGAAATGGTGTTGCCCTATCATACGAAGATCCAAACATACTCCGTTCCCATTGTCGTCGTGGCGTATGAGCTGGAGTACCACCACTTGTATTAACCTCGAATAGATTACGATAATGTGTCTCTCCCGGTGCCACTAGGAATGATAGACATTGTTCATTTAAATGGATAATAATTGGTGCCTCATTTCGAATGTATGCCAAGCAATTATCAAGATCTTGATGTTTATACCCCAGTGATGTAACACGCTGCTGAACTTTGGGATATGCAGTTTCATGTCGTATCCTTGCCTGTCGTTCCACAGTAGATAGTGCATCTCTTTGACATTTATCAAGTAATTGAAGTAGATCTTCCATTGATGATATTGATTCACGTCCATTGGTACTTTTTGCCCTTTCAGCGGCATGCACACGTCGAGCTAATGAACGATCATTCTCCCCCATAATCTTGCGAGCATTATTATTAGTTGATTTAGCAGCCTCATCTTGTTGTTGTAACTTTTGTATTAACGCCCTAGATGCTGGATCCATACCTGCATATATTGCATTATCACTACTACTATCATCCGATAGAACCGATCCGGTCTTTGTCACGAGATGTTTCGATCTTTGTTTGAGAGATTCACAGTCCTGATCGGAGGGTGCCACACCATTCCCTCGACTTTTTGGTTTGCGTTTATGACGCTTCTTTCTATTACCTGAATCCATCTTCGGATGTGAATCAACACTATCATCCGAATCTAACAAATCTATACATTGTATATTGTTCTTCTTCATCGTTTGTTTTGTGGATGGTACAACGACCTCTTCATCTTTCTTCAAACATGCATGTTTCTTTTTTGTTTCTTGAGTAGCAATTTGTGTATCTTCTTGGGATTCGGTATCCACCTTCCTATTGATACTCCGATCATCCTCATCATTCTCAACATGACTTAATGCACTTCTATTCATATCATTCTTTGTTGTATCATTACTAGAAGTACTCTCTCTGACTTCTGGTGGTTTCTTATGAGATTTAGCAGATATTTTCTTTCTAATTGCTATCCGTTGTTTCCGTACCTCAAATGATTCATCCTCACTACTGCTTGAACTGTCAAATCTATTCTTCTTCTTCTTCTTTGCTTTAGTTGCATTATTTGTTGTCTTAGTGTAGTTTGATTTCATATTGAGCTCTTTCTTCTTACTTTCATGGCTAATGTTGTGTGTATTGCCAAATTTACTTGTAGATTTAGTTTGTACCTTATTACTTACATCATCATCATCTGATAAAGTTTGCGTTCTCGTCGAAGGGTCTCTCCATGGTCTCTTTCTATCATTCTTATTGGACCGATTTGATATCAGTGGAGTTGGTGGTGATGCTGTATTTGCCATAGATGAATATCTCGAGAGCAACTATAAGAAAATGTTGTCACTTTAAAAAGCACTCTCTAAGCCTCCTGTCCTTCTTTTCCCAGCCCAAGTAAATTAGGGGCACTAATACTCCATTAAATAGCTATGGTATTAATACTGCAGGAGAATGCTGGCCGCTATCCATCGGCATGATCATACCTACCTACCGACACAAAGTAAGCGAAATCCCCCACTCCCCGCTCGCTGCGCCCACGTTTATTCAGACTCTGAGTGTTAGTTGAGTGTAATTATTAATGATTGTCAATAGTATCGAATTAGGGCACTTCGTAAACTGTGGTATAGACAATTATACAAGATTTTAGCACTCTTTCGATTACTGTTGGTTTGGATTCGGTAGTATCAATATTGATTGAGCAATAAAGCTTTTATTAATAAGTGCACATCTTGTGTACATAAATTATATTTGATCTGAATTGGAGCAATATACAACTACATATTATATACAACAGTATACAACGCAGGCATACTATATTTGTATCAGATATTGATTTACCAACATTATATTGAGAAGAATGAGTGATAGTGGATCTACCAATACCCGTGACGGTGATAGAGAAGGAGAAGTTATACCGTCTATTGCTGAAGCATTATTTGATTTGTGCACATCAGATGAACTTTCAATAACCGCACTACATGAAACGATTAACAATCCTGGGCTAAGTGCCAACTACAAAAATAGTTTCAATCGTTCATATGATACGTATAATAGAGACAAGACATTATCAGTCCTACATCATGCCTGCTATAATAAGAATGTGACGTTGGAAATTATAGAATTTCTATTAAACAACGGAGTTAAATGCTTTCCTGATGCAGCGCAAGTATTGAGTACAGAATTTCTTACTAGGCAAGGAGACGAGACTTCTATTTCTGAGACGTACCCGCTACATGTAGCATGCTCTAATGAACACTGTCCCAATGACGTGATAAGATTGCTAATTGAGCTGTATCCACCGGCATGTGAACATTTATCGGATATAAATGGAGGAGTGCATTATGATGCCTATCAGGCTGCTGGATTGCCACTTCACTATTATTTGGCACGAAATAGAAATGTTGATATTAATACGGTTAAGTTGTTGGTTGAGGCATATCCCCAATCTATATTGATTACAGATGAGGAAGATGACGACGAGGAGGAGGCCTATCCGATCCATGCGCTCCTTTCCAATGAAAAGACCAACAATATACATGAGATTCTTACTTATATGCTTGAATTAGAACCTTTGTCTATACAATTGTTGGATGGTCGTGGTAGAACACCGCTTCATTTGGCATGTGGAAACAATAGAGTGAATTTAGACGTTTTCAAGCTGCTATTCAACTCATGGCCAGAAGCAATTCGGATGAGGAATATCAGTGGTCGTCTTCCTATTCATGATCTGTGCCACAATATAGATATCGAAATGACTCAGTTAGGAAAGATTGCATTGTATGAGATATTGCAGTTTATGCTTGATTTTGACCCAGCTCTGGCAAGAGAAAGAGATGAATCCGGTTATCTGCCACTTCATCATGCAGTTGATGGAATGTCAACTGAATTCTGTAAAGTTCTTATCAAAGCATACCCCGAATCAGTGAGGATTGAATCAAACGACGAGACTTTGCCAATCCATGAAGCATGCGGTGGCTGTAAGACAAGAGATGATTTGGTTGATACGATTCAGCATCTATTAGAACTTTATCCAGAAAGTATCAACGCTCGGGACGAAAGGGGACTATTACCTTTTCACTATGCAGCTAGTAAAGCTGGGCACGGCAGAATAGATATCATGGAATTGCTGTTGAAACACGATCCTGATGCGGCATCGAAGAAGACAACCGACGGAAAAGGCCAATTACCATTGCATTTAGCTTGTCGATATTGCAAACGTCAAGAGGCGATTCAAGTGTTATACGATGCCTTTCCAGAGGCAACTTTTGTTTTGGATGCAGATAAGAAGATCCCACTTCAGCTCATAAAGAAGGGTAGATCAGAAGTGGTCAAGTTCTTTAGTGCTCAATTCGAGTATATTAAACATTTAAATGATATGACATTCATGATAACTGCAAACGAGATTGGATGGTTACCACTTCATCGTGCATTGAAGGATGATGTATCTCTTGGAACTATAAAACTGATGGTAAAGAAGTGCTCGGCTGCAGTACGGATGGCTGATGATAAACTGGCATTTCCAATACATATCGCTTGTGAGTTTACTTCGGTTAAGGTTGTCAAGTTCTTAGTTGAGTATGATAGTATCCCACTGGGTCAATTGGATACAAACAAAGATTCTATTCTTCACTATGCTTGTCGAGGGGGTAACTTGGATGTAGTGAAGTACTTGATAACAAATCATTCCTCAGTATCGTCAGCAGAGGAGAATGGCAATGGTGAGCTGCCGATTCACTTGCTGTGTGAGGCTGGGAAAGATAAAGTCGACTGTGACTGTGATAGTGCGGAGTATGTTGAGACTATTTGGCTAATGCTACTATCTAATCCAGAAGCAGTAATGAGTTGATTTTGATAGATGGACTAGATAAGAAGATACTCATAAGTCCTAACCGAACTATATAATAAAGACATGTCGATCTACCTACATGAAGCATTAGAGCTCGTCTTTGTAGAGCCTTTTGACTCTTTGACACTGTTGACTAATCTCTCCACAACGCCAATTTGCCATTCAACCGTTTGCTGTTCAAACAAATTCGTGATGATATTTGTAACAGATATCCAGCAAGACTTCTCTATCCTGTCGAGCCTAATCCTTACTCTTATATTGAAGAAGGTCCATTAGCTAGATACTCATTCTCTCGAGGACATTAGGACATCGGTAACGGTTACAATTAGGGTTCGTACGATATTGATCCTTTTTATTCTTTTGTGAGTCCATGAGCGCTGAGACTTTCAGTCAAAAATTTGGGCATCTCAGGCCTAACAACTTGAACAAAGCAACAATAAATAACACTGCAGCAATAATATGGGCTGCTTCGGGATTCAAGAGCGGCATATTATGATCTAATTATGATGCTTAATACCTGTGTTGATGTACCTATATAATATTATCTCTATTGATCACCATACACAAATTGCAAAGATATAATGTTTCAATCTGTTGCAACAACAACTCGAACAACAAACCCTCATCAAACGATACAGGAGGGTTTTATTGATGATACATTAATTGAACAACAACAATATGATACTAGTGATAAGGACTCCTCGCTGCAAACGAGTAGCACATATCTAAAAACTGGTATACAACCAAAGATTAATCAGTTAATCGAATTAACAATACAAACAAACACCCAACAAACTATCTCAACTACCAACTCCTCAATACAATCTACACAACAATCACTTCATATAACAGGTAAAATAATCTCAATATCATCATATAATACTAACAATCTCAGACCATCAACATCATTATCAGATGTTGGACTTAATAATGGTTCGTTAGTATTAGCTGATGCAACACATTACTTATCCAAAGAGCTGTCACAACCACCTACAGCCAATGGTCAACAAAGTAGGAGAGGATCAGCACAAAGTTTAGATAGATCAACACATAGCTTAGATGATGGCGGGAGTATATTATTAGATACATCCAACTATTCGCTTGGCTCGTTTGAAGACAGCTTAAATAACGGTGTAGGAGGTATATGTCCAAATGATACATTACCAAGTAAATGGGATCAACTATCAGAAGCGAGAAAAGAGATTATTATAAATAGTATTATTGATAGGATGGGATGTTTACATGGTCAAGAGATTATTTGTGAGGGAAAATTTGTTTGTAGATTAAACAACGGTGGTAGTTTAAATGAGGAAAGAAGTAATAGTATGGAAGGGCAAGGGAAGATTGGAGTTGGGGATATAAATACAGAGGATTTATATAGATTTATATTAGTAGCAGATGATTCATATTCGGAGAATATGTGGAGATTGGATGTATCAAGATTGGTCAATTTAAGTACGAGACGACAAGGCAGCTTGTTGAATGGCGGGGATGAAAAGAAGATTGATGCCTCCGCGGCCGTCCAACAAATGCATACGGAAACAATGAAGACAGAAATAATAACATTGCAAAAGATTATTGGATTGGGAAATTTATCAGAGATTACTTGGAAGTTAGAAGATTCTGATACTACTTTGGGACCCGACGTAGGGGTATTAATCAACAATGCCATCAATAATGGGAATGATGATACGAAGTTACAACATTTATATAATGCAACAAAGTTTTCATTATTAGTTGCAAAGTTATATACACAATTTTGTAATGATATTGGTCCGACAAAGCTTACTTTGGATAACTTTGAAGTTCAAGTACTACGGCATAATGAGGCAGCCGATGAGGAACGGACTATTACTATAATTGGTATGGAAATTGTCCAGCCAACAATTAGAGAGGAGGAGGAAGAACCACCAAAAGACATGTTGCAAAATCTTGGCCAGTTAATCCATGCCATCTTTTCATCAGGCACATCGTCAACATCAACCAAACCAAACCAAGAAGCAGCAGCAGCAATCAGAGGACAAAATGGAGAAGACAAAGAAGGCATATCAATCCGTCAAAAAGCAATGAGGAGCAGTAGCAAGGCCTTCTTTTCATTTGATCAACTATTAGAATCAAATCAATATCCCATATCAATATGTAGATTATTATCCGACATGATTGATAAAAGTAGTGAGAGTTGTCATCCCATTAAATCATTTGATGAAGTTATTGACGAACTGGAACAGATGGTACTACATCCACAAACGTATCTATATGATCCAGAGAGTACATTCCATTCAAGTAAGTTACACTTTGGTCAAGGATTTTATGGCCGGAAGGCTGAGATGGAACGGATACTTGAAATTGCATTACGAGGTGATAATACTGGATTGGAGGCGGTGCTAGTTTCAGGTCCGGCGGGTTGTGGTAAGACACATCTTGTGGTATCTAATTTGGGTAGTATGTTAGAAGCGTCTGGTTGGCTAGGGTGTAGTACTGCCAAGTTTGAACGAGGTGAAGAATCCAAGGCAAAAGAAATAATGGCGGCGGCGTATGAAAAGATAGTTGCCGACCTTGTGGATATGCGTAGTAGTACCAATGAGTCGGATGTTGATTATTCACGTCGTGCCACCGAAGCTATTTTGACATCATTCGATGTTGAAAGTTTATCATATATGGCAGATATTGCCCCGAGTATTCAACGTTTGATACCGGGTATTGGCAGAGTGAGAGCTCAATTTTGTGCATATGATGTGTTATTTTCCATACCTTTACTAACATCCCCCTTACCCTACCCTAATCCTGTTGGTTACCCAAGAAAATCGTGTCTGGGGGAGTTCAGCAGCGTATCTTTTTGATTTCGAAACTAGTCTTTGCCATACTTAGTTTGGATCGGAATGTGTTCATGATATTAGACGACTTGCAATGGGCTGATTGGTCAGTGTTTCAAGGATTCAATGCTCTGCTCAGCGGTGAGTTGTCAACTTCTACTGGCCAGGTCCAAGGAGAGATGTCACGTCTTTTAGTAATTGGAACATATCGAGATACCGAGATTACCAGTGATCTATCTCAATTCATAGGGAAGCATACCAAAAAGGGAGAAGATGTCAATGATTGTACATGTACAGAAATCAGTCTCCCTAGTCTATCCGAAGATGACATTACCGAAATGATAATGATCGAAACAAGATTACCACGACGGCTTGTATCGGAGCTTGCCAAGATCGTGTTAAAGAAGACTTCGGGGCATGCCATCTTCGTGTCCCAACTACTGAACTCATTTGTCAATGACTCGATCATCACGTATAGCCCAAGAAAGTATCGGTATGACTGGGACATTGATGTAGTAAGCTTTACCGATACGAGTGAAAGCGTGGCCAGTTTTATAGTGAGCAACTTGTCATCGTTGTCAAACGAAGCCCTATTGTGTCTGAGAGTCATATCATGCTTTGGAATTCAAGCTCAGATAGGTCTATTGAATATCCTTGACGGTTCAAATATATCCCCGGCTGGAGGCTTTGATTGTCACTTGCCAGATTTGATAGAGAGAGGCATCCTTGAAAGAGCAGGTCCAATTGTTATCTTTGCTCATGATTTGATACAAGAGGCAGTGTATGAGGATATTGAATTGGGTTCGAGACACCAAATGCATATCAACATTGGACTCTTCCTTGCCAAGACAGCATCATTGCAATTGCAAAACCAGCCCATTGAAACCGCCATGAATCAACTCTTCTTGATTGAGGGTCAAGGAGAGTTAAGAGGGGAAGGGATTGGATCTAGCTCTTCCACCATTGAACCCGCGTCACTCATAAGCATTGCCGCTTCCCAGATCAACCAGGTCGGTCCGAAATTTGTGACTAGCCCGACACAACGTATACAATTTGCAAAATTCAACTCAAGGGCAGGGAAGGATGCACTACAAGATAGAAGTTTCAGGTAAGTATATGTTGATTCTGTGAATTTGTTGTCTACATATGTATTGGCCAATAGAATTTGTTTGTTGTCAAACCATGTATGGGGAGAGAGGAAGTATATTATAACTATGAAGGGTAATAGTTTAGCTTTTAGGATACCGAGACACATGATATGTTCATTTTTCAATTCACACTCAAACGAACCTCCCACATCTCTTTCTATAACCAAATCATATCAGGAGGGCAATATACTATACACAAAACGGACTTGACTTCCTCCATGACGTTCTCTGGCGTGAAGACGTCCATGATTTGACTCTACAGTTATATCAAGATGCAGCTCGTTCATGTTCAGTAAGGAGTGTTCACTACAAGAACGAGATTCTATCATATACCAATACCATTGTTGAGCATGCTACTCTTGAAGACTCATTGGCAACACAAGACTTATTGATTAGATGCTATGAGGTATCAGGTCAATATGACAAAGCCATTGATCACGGACTTACCGCATTAAGGCAACTTGGCTTTGATTTACCCGATACTCCAACTCCCTCTTTAATGTCACAAAAGATAGTGGATACTGAGCGGCTGATTCTTTCTCATGATACTGATCAGCTTATGAACGAGTTCAACAAAGTTGACTCAAAAACACGAAACGTACTTCGATTAGTTGATTCCATCATCCACTCTGCCTATCAGATTGGAAGTCCCTATTTTCTTCTCTGTGGTTGTGAAGGCGTAAAGTACTCGTTAAACCATGGCTTTTGTGATACCTCAGCACCAGCATTTGGTGCATTCGCTTACTTTAAGTTGATGTTACAGCAAGACTTTAATGGTGTCCGCTTCTACGTGGATATGATAGTTGAGATGGTGAAGAAGTCCAAATTGTCTATGTTGTCTTTTGGGTATAAGTTCTACGGTTTTCTGAACTTCTGGTATGTTCCACTGAGAGACACACAAACGATCTTGTTAAACTTATACAAGAAGGCAATACGAAAAGGGGAAACTGCAGTTGCATACTCATCACTGACCGGATACTATCGCTTTTCCTTCTTCTGTGGGGATAAGTTATCAATACTATCCAAGGGTATTGAACAACAACTGAAATCAATGGTGAGTGTAAAGTGATTAGGGGTATTCACTGTTTTGTTTCGTCTTCTAATGTGTATATCATGTGTCTTGTATCTACTTAAACAGGCATCACACAATGGCAATGCTGTTAGGAACGTGGCTCTGGAAAAGGAGATGATAGATACATTGACTGGAGAAGGATCAAGGAGTCATCTTTTGAAAGGACTCCTTGAGGAAGCAGCTACTCGTCAAGATGCCCAAATCAAAGAAGCAGTTCATTTGCAGAAGTTCTTCATATCTTTTTGGATGGGAGATTATCAAGTTGCAATGAAGTATTCCTCTCTTGCTTTGGAAACCCGGACCGCTCAGATGCCAAAGATTCAACTGGTATATCATGTTTTCTACAGAGGACTAATTTCATTTCATCTATATCAAAATGGCCATGGAGAGGAGTGGTTGAATGAAGGCAGGAAGATGCTAGCCAAGGTCGAGGTGTGGCATGATCACTCAAAGTCTATCTTTGAGAATAAGTTGATGTTACTCCGAGCTGGATTATATTCTGCCCGAGGGATTGTAAGAAGGGCAAATCAGTTCTATGAGCAATCTATCAAGGCTGCCCGTGATAATGGATACATTCACGAAGTCGGATTAGCATGTGAATGTTATGCTCATTACTTAAAGAGCTGTGTGGACTTTTCAGCGGCGGATGATCAATATATACAAGCGTATGAGTGTTATCTTCAATGGGGTGCTAATGCAAAGGCAAAGAAGTTGAAAGACGAGCATAACTTGGATCTGTCTAACGCTAGCCGTGTCCCATCAGCAAAGCATGATCGAGGTGTATAAGTGTTGTATAGAATACTTTATCTTATAATAATAATGAAGTACACTATCCTTATCATTAACCCCACATAAGCCCAGTTAACTATGAAATCATATTCGTCGGATAGAAGTCAAACAATTGATGTCGTATGACATGCTTGATATCTTTTGGTTCATCATAGATTGGTACCAAATACAAAGCCTGTCTATCGTCCTCATCTTTACCCAATTTGGAGTTGCCACCCATTTCACCTCCATCGTCACCCATATTTGCTGTTAGTTCAACAGCTTCCATCAAGTTCTGTTTGATGGTATCTACAGTAAGGCTACCCTCCGTTAGATCTGTGATGACTGTCTGCACCTCACTCTCTCTTGTTTTAGTCCGCTTGGCAGGGCTCATCCCAGGCTGACGTTTCCTTGGAGAGGCAATTCGATCAACTCCCTCTTCCTCATCGAGCTTGCGTTTCCTCATACCCTCCAATATCCCATAAACTGACCTACTAACATCGGGTATATACTTCAATAGTCTTGATCGACGTTCCTTAACATCCCGCATGGCATTCCTCTTGACTAAATGTGCCTTGAGCTGTTGACAGCAATTCTGAAGTGCTCGTTTAACACTTGTTTGGATCTCGGTAATATCGTCTCCGATATATTCCTTACCCGTTCCCTAATGTATGATTTTGTGCACATCATGTGTGTAAGTTAGAGAGCAGTGGAGAGCATAGATACAATAAACTAAATCAATACCCATTCGTCGACAAACCATCTTACCTTGAATGGAACCTTAGTCGAAACAATCGATACAAATACACCAATCTTATCCTTCTTATGATCAATCTTATAACTTGACCATTTAATCTTTGAATTAGCCGTCCGTGTGGCAACATCGGCACCACCCTCAAACAATAATGGGATACGATTAGCAAATCGGACAACATTAATACCCTCCTTGGCATCCTTGCCACCTAATGATACAGCTGCCTCCACGATGAAGGGATGTCCTTCATATGCACCCACCTTGTCTCGACATGTCACGATAATGTCAGGCTCGACGACCTTCTTTATGCCGAGATTGAGATTGTATTCCCCGAGGGGTGACAAACATCCACCGTCTGGATTTTTGAACAAGTCATCGGTACTACGGAGTAGCTGTACTAAACGAGTAACCTGCTTATCATCCAATTCCTCTGGGCCCATATCTTCATCAAAGGCATTACCTAGCCGTTCAATAAGTTTCTTACCCACCGATGGTGTAATACCACTAAGATCCGACGTTAAAAACTTGAGAAGGGTAGTACTCTTCGTACGTTCCAATAACTGCTGAATAAGTAGATTATTCACACTACTAGGATGATGCTTCACCTCCCGCGCTTGTGCAGGCATTTGTTCCGACCTACGTTCAAATTGTAACTTCATCGTCTTCTTTACATCACTACGGTTGGAATATTCCATTTCCAACCTTGCATATGGTGTAATAATAGCCAATTGTTGTAAGTATTGCACGACACGTGATTTGTACGTTGTCCAATTCCCTGCTACCAATACTTCCATTTCGGTACCAATCCACCCTTCGGTATTTGACTTTTGACTATGTTCCATAACACGTGGACAATTCTTATATATGTCAATATCTAATGTACATGTACTAACTTTCGAACCAATCTTACGTTCACCCGTCGTATCATTGAATATATTACCGCCTCCGCCTCCTCGTACACCCTTGACATGTGATGTTTTAATCTTGACTGGTTCACCTGTTGATTTCTTAGACCAGATTAATGCCATTTTGGCACCCAATCCAAACTTACCCCGTGTTTGTCGTACACCATATTTACTGCCAGATAAGACACGTCCAAGTAAGTCTGGTATAGCATCATGTGCCATACCACATCCATTATCACGTACTTTAATATTAAAGTAGGCCTCGGTATTACGCTTTTGTTTGGTAGTGCCCTTAGCTGACTTTTTATTATCCTTGCCATCTGAAACTGCAGCTGGCTGATCGTCCTTCTTAGACCTCTTACCACCAGTAGGCACACCCCTCATAACATTAAATTGATCTTGACTCATTTCTTCAATAGTTACTTTAATTTCGGGTAATATATTCACAGATTCGCATGCATCTAATGAATTCTCGATTAGTTCACGTATAGTAGTGTAGAGTGATTTACCTGCATTGTCGAATCCGGCGATAGATTGATTTTCTGCAAAGAATTCTGCTGGTGATTTAGATTGTTGGATTTCATCTTTTTTAGATGAGGATGACTTCTTTTTAGATGGTGGCATTGTATATATATGCTCTTATGTGAGTTGAAGTTTGGTGCACAAGATGTGCACAAAGATTTGCTTTGTGTAGGTAGTCTGTAGGCGGCGTTGTTATGCCCGTTAATGGTTGATAACTGGCGAAATATGGAACTATGTGATTATATGAGGCCTTCTGCGGTATAATTGCAATGGGATAGGGCGGTAGACGGTAGATGATGGATATATCAAATTCCAGCTATTGCAATCAATGCGTTAATGCGTAATGCGAGTGAAAAGTATTATGAGAGTTGGGACAGAGGTATCCTCCTACTCTTCCGACTCGAGTCATTCACTCATCGATTTGGTACTTAAACTTAAAGTTGTATGCATCCTTTTTGATATAGATTAATTGCATCAAAAACATATGGTGGCGTTGTATATGTATTTATACAACTTCATATGTTAATACTCTTCAATTGGTGGTGATCTGATGACAATAGACATGAATCTTATCCTATCTTATTAGATTCATCTTGTGACAAAAGTTTGTTGTCGTGAATCGCTTATCTTGTAATCTAATCTCAGAGTTGACATGGCTTTTCTCATAATTCATCCTCTTCTCTATTAGCTTTGACATACGCATCACAATCCTTCTTATGTTCAGACCAGTCGGCGGCTTGACACTCCCTCGAACAGTATTGATCAATCATACATCTACTACATACAGATAATAACACACGTTCCTTCTCTTCTTTGCAATACCAGCACAAACCCACCTTGGTAGTAGATTTTCTCGCCTCTAAATGCATCTTCTTTAGGCATTTACAAGTTGTTCTTTTGCAGTAGAAGTTTAGTGTATCGCGTCTAATACTACTGGAGCCATTTTTGAGATCTCTCCACTTTGACATTACCACCCGTGAAATGATGACTAAACCAATATCATCTGAGCCATCGTAATGTTCAAGCGCAATAATAGATTGGGCAACACAGGAAGGCCAACTCAATGGAGAACCTTCGTCGCACAACAGCATATTTGTCCCAATATGTACCAATATATCTATGACTAACTTCCTGTAACTTTCATTGTTCCATATGTGTTTATGTGATTTGAATATCTCCCTCGAGTTCTCTATTACTGTCATTCTTTTGTGACGTAAGTTTATATAAAATTGATCCATGAAACTTGAAACAGGATGATCATCAGATATGATCACGGCACGACCATGATCACACTGATTAATGCCGCAAAAACTCCGCCAAAATCTATTTGCATTTGCTCTAATAGCTTCTGCCTTATCGGCCTCCTTCTTGGCCTTTCTTTCCTTTCCCTTATTTCGTTTTCTTGACGACGCCGGCATTGTTATTTTTATCTATATCTTCACAATCTTATACGGTTCTTCGTAATTCGCCTATTGTTGAGTATAACCTCCTAATACTTCCAATATAATAAAACATAAGACTTTATCGTCGTTATGATAGCAAACACCGATCAATATGAGATGACAGGTGAACCAACTATTTTAAAATCTTTAATTGATACCTTGTTGTACCCTTAACCGACCCCTAAATAACGAAGAATGAAAAGGATATTATGGAACGTGTAGTAAAGAGATAGGAGCACGTAGTATATGATAGGATGGCCGTGAGGTGGAGTTGTACTAGGTATGTTGAAGTTGTTGGTGCAAGATGTGCACAAAAATTTGTTTTGTGTAGGTGGTCCGTAGGCGGCGTTGTTATGCCCGTTAATGGCTGACTATTGTAACGATATGGAACTATGTGAATATATGAAGCCGTCTGCAGTACAATTGCAATGGAATAGGGCGGTTAGATAGAAGATATATCACAAGAATATCACAAGATTGCAACAGATTGCAACAGACAATGAAAAGAGGGAAAAATTATGAGAGTTGGGGAGCGGTATCTTTCATTATAGCACATATATATCATGAGATCCAATTAGCTGTGTACAGCTCTTTGGTATGTAATTGCATTAACACTATATCACGACGTTTTTATATACGTATACAACTTAGTTGTTACTCTTTCAATTGGTGGTTAGGTGACGGTTGACGAACCCTAACCCTAACAACACTTCGAGTATTTAGGCGTGCTAACTCTAATGATTCGTATTTTGATATGAAATGTTTCTTTACGAATTCTTTATCTTTTAATATCAACGTCAACGTTGGCAGCTTTCACCTCGTTCTGTTTGCTTTGACATACTCATCGCATCTCCTTTCATGTTCAGGCCAGGCCGAAATTTGACACTCCCTTGAACAATACTGACCAACCATACATCTGCTACATACGGAGAGATGAACACGTTCCTTTTCATCTTTGCAATGCCAACATATGCCCATCTTTGGGATTGTCTTCCTCGTCTCTAAATGCATCTTCTTCAAGCATTTGCACGATACTCTTTTACGGTAAAACTTTAGCAAATCCCGTTTGATACTATTAACATTACATTCAAGATTTCTCAGCTTCGATTTTACCGCCCGTTTATTCATGACTACATCGACATCATCTGTGCTATCATTGAAATGTTCAAGAACCATAACACACTGAGCTAGACACAAAGGCCAACTCAGGTCACATACTTCTTTGTGCAAAAGCATATTTGTCCCAATGTGTACCAATATATCTAATGCTGATTTCCTGTAACTTTCATTATTCCATATGTGTTTATGTGTTTTGAAAATCTCCCTCAAAGTTTGTCCCATTGTCATTTCTCTGTGATGTAAGTTTATGTAAAATTGATCCATAAAACTTGAAACAGGATGATCATCTAATATCGCCACACATCCATGATCACATCCGGTACTCATACATAAGTTACGCCATATTCTATTTGCTTCCACTCTCTCGTTCTCCTCCTTCTTGGCCTGCTGCTTTGCTTTTCTTTCCTTCCCTTTGTTTCTTTTTCTGGATGACGGCGGCATATATTATTATGTTGTTATTCGTGTTCAGTGTAACTATAAGTAGAGAGACATATCATTGTCATATATTATCAGTTACACATGTATATTGATCGATGCAAAGATGTGTATGAAAGATTATTAATATACACAACACTTAGTTACCTACTATTGAAAAAGTTGCAATTGCAAAATAACTTTTAACACATCATATGCACTTTGTCTCTCTTCCTCTGATGTGCTGTCAAATCGGTAATCTTATTGCAATTTAATACCGTTTTGCCATTTCACTATATCACATAAGATCTGCAGAGCTAAATAACATGGATGGCGAGAGAGTAAGAAAGTTAGATATCTCTAGGTGCACGTACCGAACAAAATAAAAATGGGACGGAAAGATGATAACTCTTTTCTAAATGATAACTGCCGAAGTACGCCCTAACAGCACAACTGTAGACCTTTATACACAAAGAATATACGCCCCGGCGGCCTTTGTACTTACTTCTCTATGCAACAACCTACGATAGCTAGGAACATTGCATATTGAGTAGAATAAGTCATTCCACATGTAAGCATCTCAGCAAAACCCAAACTCATCACTCTAATAATCACTCATCACTCCTCACTTTTTACCCGCCGCCATGGCACAACTTTAATAACATCTCGATTACTATTGCAATATTGATCCTCGTATAATAAGTATAGGGATTATACAATTGTTATTAACGATTTTTCGATTAGAAGTGGTTTGGAGACGATAGTATCGATAGTTTACGAAAGCTTTTACTATTTTGTTGCACATCTTATGCACTTTTCGAACATATCAACTCGGATTAATACTTTTTTGTTCATTTGCCATCAAGAAAGATTCGTTACAGTACACAATAAATCATACATCAAACAATGGCCATCTCAACATCCGCGATATGTGTTCTAATTCTAGCTCTAATTCTAATACCCTATTTGCAATATAGAGCCTATTTATGGATTGGAAGGAAGGTAGATGATACATTTGATCATCATATATCACCCACCAAATCACAAGAAGTACCCGAACAAACCATGAAACCTAAACAACAACCTAATAACAATCAACCAACAAGATCAATAGAAACACAAGTTAACAAACTTAAACGAATAGCATATTCAAATCCTGAAAAGTCACAACCATTCATGGATGCATGGCAACAGATATTAGACATCCAACCTACAAATTTAGAAGCACATGTAATGTTAGGTTGGAGTATAATCTTAAGTCCAAATAATCAAGAATATGGTATACAATTACTCGAACAATCGTTCGATTCTCAATTTGTCAATCCAACAATAGATTTATCATTTCCACAAGCATATTTAATTGCAGCCACTATAGGCCGATATCGTGCCCAAAAGAAGGAATATACAAATGCAAAGAAGTTTACTGAATTAGCATTACAATTAAGTTCAAAACATACATCCACTACACAGTCCGAAGTTAGTTGTATATTGGTACAATTAGCAAGTATGTTTGACTACTTTCCTGCATCTGAGGTAGATCAAGATAGAGCAATTTCAAGTATTACAAAGTATTCGGATCGGATATTAACTGGTTGGGATAATGAATATTGGCCAATTAAGGATGGAGAGTTGATGAAGTTTCCCGGTGCGGCGCCTGATCCGTTTGCACACTGTGTATTAAGTTTATTCTCATTGTCATTCTATTACAGAGCTGACATTGCAGCTATTGCTAATAGTCATTATCAAATGAGTAAAAAAGGTTGGCCGACGTTAAGTTATACTGCAGACTTTGTGAAGGAGTATGATGCCGTCAAGGAGCGTGGCGATGAACATCCTTGCATTAATCGAAAGATACGATTAGCTGTCATATCGGGTGTCTTGACAGAAGGTCATAGTAATTCGGAGAGCTTTGGTGGTATGCTCTCTCAACTAGATCGTGACATCTTTGAGGTGACATATCTCCTCTTGGTAGAGCCGACCTATGCCCATCAAGGCATAGCTCATTTCACTAAGACACATCCACAAGATAAAGTGTATTCATGGTCAAAGAATGATCATCTAGATGCGGCAAACGGTGGAGCTTGGCCATTAAGGTGGGGTAAAGACATAGCAAATTGGCAAATTGACATCATATTATATCCGGATCTGACAATGTCCAACCTTGCACGACGATTGGGTATGATGCGGTTAGCTCCGGTACAAGTTAACACGAACGGTCACCCTGTTACAAGTGGTCATGATCGATCAGTTATTCAATACTTCATTGCTTGGGAAGCTGCTGAGTTACCACTAGAGGAGGCACAGGCTCATTACACAGAAGAGCTGAAGTTAATACCCTCCAATTGCGTCTATCAGTATTATAAACGTCGGATAGTACCGAATAGTCAAATGTCTAGAATGGACTTTCAACAGTTTGGCCACCTTACGAGATCTGACTTTGACCTACCAGATGATAAGAACATCTACCTATCAATGCAGAAACCTTTCAAGATCACTTCTGAGTTTGATAAGCTTGCTTGCGGTATAATAAAGAAGGACCAAGACGGATTACTCGTTCTCCATCGATCAGATAGTCAAGCTAATCAAAGGGTATTCGAAGACAGGTTAGCCAAGGCTGGATGCGACATGTCTCGTGTCAAATTCTTCGACCAACAGCCGCATCATCGACTTTTGGCATTGTATAAAGAAGCCACAGTTATACTAGATTCATATCCGGCTGGAGGGGACACTACAACTCGTGAGGTAATAGAAATGGGGAAGGCTTTGGTCACGTGGCCGGCAAGACTACTCGGTGGACGTTGGACTGTTGGATATTTGAACAGTATCGGACTTAAGGAAGCTACGAAGAAGGCACTCATTGCCAGTAATGCCGAGGAATATATCAATCTAGCCGTTACCCTGGCAAATGATGACAATTTGCGGAAGTATGTCGAAGCTGATATTCTGGCATCATCATCGAATCTGTTTGAACAACAAAAGGCAGTTGATGAATGGCAAAAGATGTTACTGGAGATTAGTCCATACCAACGGTGTACTCAAGGGGACAAAGATGAACTCTAATGCTCATGTAGGTATCATCATACCTTTATTAGATATTTAGAGTTAGGTTAGGACTTTGAGTATCTATTTAGTACTCCATAGCGAGATATTGTCAGTAGTCCTCATACTAAGACATGATAACTTCTGGATTCGCCAGTAGCATTAACCATATAGTCTCAATATACTCCGCACTATCACAGTCGACCTTATCTTTCCCAGCTTCACAAAACAAGTGTAAAGGTAGCTCCCCTGCTTCATTCGTCTCAGCTAACGCTGCCGATGAGGCATGATTTGTTATCAGGTACTTCACTACATCCAAGTTGCCCCCTCGACATGCATAATGAAGAATAGAATCTTTATTTAAATCCAAATGCCTCAATGGGATATCATCGTGCTCAACTAAGAACTTAACAATGTTAGCCGTGGCATTGCGGCAAGCAATGTGTAATGGAAATGCCAATTTATCGTCAGCCATCCGCACGGCAGCTGGGCACTTCTTTACCATCAGCTTTATAGTTCCAAGAGATACATCATCCTTCAATGCACGATGCAATGGTAACCATCCAATCTCGTTCGCAGTTGTCATAAATGCCATATCATTTAATTTCTTAACATACTCAAATTGTTCACTAAAGAACTTGAATACTTTTGATCTGCCCTTCTTTATAAGCTGCATTGGGATCTTTCCATCTGCATCAAAAACCAAAGTAGCTTCCGGAAAGGCATCGTATAACACTTTAATCGGCTCGGGTCGCTTGCAATATTGACAAGCCATATGCAATGGCAAACTTTGCTTTTCATCTCCTGTCTTTCTTGAAGCTGCATCAGGATCATGCTTCAGCAGTAACTCAATCATACCAGTCCTTCCATTCATAGCTGCATAGTGTATTGATAGCCGCCCTTTCAAATCCCTTGCATTGATACTTTCAGGATAGATTTCCAACAAGTACTGAATCAGTTCAATAGTATCATATCTAGTATCATATCTACATGCTTCATGAATTGGCAAACTGCCATCTATATCAATCCTTACCGATTCTGGATATGTATCGATGAGCACTTTGCAGAAAGCAATCGACATTTCGCCCGGAGCAAGATGAATTGGTAAATAACCGAGATCATTTCTTTCTCTCACTAAGGCAGGATCAATACCAAGCATGAACTGAAGTATCTCCAGTGCAACAATGCCATCCAACTTTTGATTGATGCAAAGCTCATGAACGGGGAGCCAGCCATCGTAGCGATCTCTCGTCCGAATCGCTTCTGGCCATTTGTTGAAAATAAACTGCACTACCTCCAATGTCATGTTTCCATTTCTACATGCAAGATGAAGCGGTGCTCTACCACTGCCATCCAGCAAACTTATAGACGAAGGTTCCAATTCAAGCATATAAGAAAGAATCTCATGTATATTGTTGGTCTTTTTGTTTGAAAGGAGGGCATGGATAGGATAGCACGGCACCTCTTCGTCTTCGTCTCCTTCATCTGTAATCATTAAGGATTGAGGATACGCCTCAACCAGCAACTTAACCGTATCAATGTCAACATTCTTATTTCTTGCCAAATAGTAATGAAGAGGCAATCCTGCAACCTGATAGGCATCAGAATGCACCCCTCCATTTATGTTTGATAAATGTTCACATGCCGGTGGATACAACTTAAGTAGAAATCGTATCACGTCGCTTGGACAGTGCTCATTAGAGCATGCAATATGAAGCGGGTAAGTCTCGGATATAGAAGGATGACGATCACCTTGCCTAGTAGCAAATTCTGTGCTCAATACTTGCGCTGCATCAGGAAAGCATTTAATACTATTGCTTAATAGAAATTCGATAATTTCCAACGTCACATTCTTATTCATACAAGCATAGTGAAAGATAAACGAAGCCTTGTCTTTATGCATACCATATGAACTATTGAAGCTATTTTTGTAGTTGGCACTTAGCCCAGGATTGTTAATCGTTTCATGTAGTGTGGTTATTGAAAGTTCATCTGATGTGCACAAATCAAATAATGCTTCAGCAATAGAAGGTACTTCTCCTTCTCTATCGCCGTCACTGGTCTTAGTAGATTCGTTGTCACTCATTCTTCTCAATATGAACTGCCAATATAATTAACACCGGAATGAGGCTGTTGTTTGATGTATGTGTGTGGATATTGTATACTCGGGATAGAGAGTAACTAAAATTTTGTATTTTTGTGGTAGAGTCTTCTAACCTCTTTTATTAATAACTATTGATGGTACGATAATCTAAGTGCCACCAATCGAAAGAGCGTTAAAAATTGATGTACTGTCTGTGTCGACAGTATATGAAGTGCCCTAACTCGATATCAATTGATTGACAATAAGAAGCACCATAATAAGAGCTTTAGGCTAAGTTGTCACTTTTCACTATATATAATTGGGAGTATTTTATAACTAATGGGACATATCACTCATACACTCTTGAGTGGGGAATGCAGGGTGACTATTACTATTGGCGCATATCAAATTATTGTATTAGGGCAGCACTATACGTGGTACAGTCAGTATATCCGTTGTTAATGGTCTTTTGACTGGTGGCAATAAGGTTATCGTGGTATCAATAGTTATTGCAATAAAGAGCTTATAGAAGACATACCACAAAAAACAAAATTTTAGTACTCACCTTGTGTTAGAGAACTTATACTACGCCTATACTCTGTCGCCACCCTTAAGATATATTTAGTATAATAATATTAATCAAGCAAGATGAGTGATAGTGAATCTACTGATACCAGTGGCGATAACAATAAAAGAGAACCGCCGTCTACAATTATCGAAGCATTACTTTACTTGTGCATATCAGATGAACTTTCCATAACCACACTGAAAGAAACAATTAACCGGCCTGGATTAAGCCCCGTATATAACGGACGATATGATTATAAACGTGATCCAAATAAGACATTATCCGTCCTACATCATGCCTGCTATAATAAGAATGTGACGTTGGAGATAATTCAGTTTCTATTAAACAACAGCATTAAATTCTTTCCCAATGCAGCACAAGTATTGAGCACTGAATTTGCTACTAGACATAGAGACGAGACTTCTATATCAGAGACGTATCCGCTACATGTAGCATGCGCTAATGGACACTGTCCCAATGATGTGATAAGGTTTCTAGTTGAGCAGTATCCACCGGCATGTGAACATTTATCAAACATTAACGAAGGGATATATGATGACAATGAGGTTGCAGGATTACCTCTTCATTACTATTTGGCACAAAATAAGAATGTTGATATTGATACCATTAAATTGTTAGTAGAGGCATATCCTCAATCTTTGATGACAACTGATGATGATATATGCTATCCTATCCATGCCCTTTTCCTCAATAATAATAATAAAAGGACGGATAGTCTACACACAATTATTAAATACATGCATGAATGCAGCCCTGCTTCTCTACGTGTTTTGGATGCAGCTGGTGGTACACCGCTTCATGTGGCTTGTCAGAGCAAGAATGTAAATCTAGCAATTGTTGAGCTTATATTCAACGCATGGCCAGAATCAATTAGAATGAGAGATCACAGTGACTGGCTCCCTATACATGATCTCTGTCATTATGGCAATGTCGATGATGCTGATGCTCTTGCGATACTACAGTTTATGCTTGATGCCGATCCAAATTTGCCAAAAGTGAGGACGGATGAAGGTGGTTATCTCCCTATTCATCTTGCAGCTGATGAAATGTCAATTGAATTCTGCAAAGTTTTAATCGATGTATACCCAGAATCGTTGAGAGTTGGAACAGACCATGGTAGTTTGCCAATCCATGAAGCATGCAAGGGAGGGAGAGTGGATGCTGTTGATACGGTCCAGTTTATGTTGAACCTATTTCCGGAAAGTATCAATACTGGAGACAACGACAGGGAATTGCCAATACATATTGCAGCCACGTATGGAAAGTCAAAAGTAATTGAATTATTGTTAAAACATGATCCTGATGCGGCAACAAAGAAGATAGAGAATAACCGTGGACTGCCATTGCATATAGCTTGCTGTGCAGGAAATCTAGGTGCAACCAAAGTTCTATACGATGCATACCCGCAAGCACTTAATGCTCGTGATGGCAATAGGGAGACCCCAATTGAATTAGCAGAAAAGAGTTCTTTGAAAAGATTCTTACAAGCACAAGTTCTTTATGCACGGAAAGCACAAGATATGAAAACTATGACTACATTAGATCATAATGGCTGGTTGCCTCTTCACCATGCTTTGAAGGACAAGGCTCCACTCGGATCGATAAGGTTGTTACTGGAAGGGAATCCTTCAGCTATTCGGACAGCCGATATAAAGCTGGTATTTCCACTGCATATTGCATGTAAATTTAGTTTGGTTAAGGTTGTCCGGTACTTAGTTGGGGAATCAAACGAGCATATCGTTAGCCATTTAGATGCAAACAAGGACTCAGTTCTTCACTATGCATGCCGTGGCGGAAATTTGGATGTTATCAAGTACTTGATGGAAAATCATTCCTCAGTGGTAGCATCAGTAGAGATGAATCTGAAGAAGGAACTACCTCTGCACTTGCTGTGTGAGGCTGGAAAGAGGAGAGAGGATAGCGATGATAGTACTCTGTATATTGAAACTATCTGGCTGATGCTACTTGCCGACCCAGAAGCACTCATGTCTTAGAATGGGGGGCTACGACATACTAGTTGTGGAACTAATATACTTACAAACTTCTTATATTACTCCTCTTGGAGGTTACACATTTCATTCTCACCCCCTGCGTCTTCCTCTACTCCCATGATGTCTTCCAAAGCCCAAAGCGACAAACCATCGAAGAATGAATCTTCCAAACTATCAGCCCATACCTTCTTCTTTTCCGATTCAGCCACATTCAACTCTTCATCAGTCAATAGGGCATTGTTCAACTCCTTTCTCATAATCTTCTCATTCAATTTGATACCGATAAAGACTAGCTCCGATCGACGATCACCAAAGCGGGTATTCCACTTCTTCTCTTCTTTCATGTCTGCAATCGTTTGAGATGTAAGTTCAAATGTCTCCCATACTTCACAATCTTCTGGATTAGGATTGGCACCTTCTGGGTCGCCGTTAGGATGTGTCTCAACTACCTTGCCCAGCCATGGCCGTCCTGCAGGCTCTAGAACTAACTGCCGTCCTACACTATGAACATCAATTGGACAAGCATCGACATTTGATAACCATAACTCTCCCTTGCAGCGTATTACACTTGAAAAGATCTCATCTTTGGTAGTTTCTCCACCCTCTCCAGATATGTTCTTGACAAGACTTGTACCAAAGTTCTTCATAATTTCGGCCAATCTCTCGGGATAGAAAGGGCGTTCATCATTTCGAAAAACAAATGAATTCACTCCGTACTCTTCAGTCTCAGGCGTGTGATATGACTTTTGAAGTTCAGCTATCCAGCCCGCTGACTCTTGTGCCTCTTCCATATTGAACAAATTGGTATTAATAATCGTATCCATGACATTAAAGTTATTAAAATATGGCTTGTCAGGTATGATAATTGTTGCCTTGGGATTTAACTTTTGAATAACAGCCTTGATTGGATCAATGCATGACTTGTCAGTTAGTAGATCAATCTTGTTGAGTAATATAACATTGCAAAATTCAATTTGATCAATGAGTAATTGTACTATTGATTCTTCTCCGCCTTCTGTGCCTTCTACATCATCACTGCCAAAGTATTTAGTACGATCTGATTCTTGTTCTATTTCTCCGAGTATTGAGGTAAAGTTGTATGCATCAATGACTGTTACTAACGTGTCCATTCTTGCATAATTTGATAATGGTTCGAATGGTTGTCCTTCGTCTCCGTCCTTATCATCTTCTTCTCCATCCTCTTCCTCATCTTCATTGGCATCCAGCACAAACGTCTGAGCAACTGGTAACGGTTCGGATATACCCGTTGATTCAATAACTAAGTAATCATAATTGGCATCATATAATGCTAATTGTTTAACAGTTTTTAACAGATCACCACGTAGTGTACAGCATATACACCCATTGTGCATCTATATATTATGTGATGTGTACAAAAAGTGTGAGATTCGACACATCACCATACATATACAATACACACATATAATCTCACCTCAACCATCTCCTGCTTCTCTTGTATTAATTTATGTTTCTTAATCTCTTCAGCATCGAGATTTAATGCACCCATATCATTAACAATTATGCAATCTTGAAATTTGGCGATTTTGTTTGAAGTATTCGTTTTAAGAGTGTTGTTTTACCGGCCCTGTATGGGTATACGATATATGATATAATACATAGGTATATGCAGGTAGATGGGTTAGTGACATATCATTGCAACTATTCAAACCATACCACACTCAGTATATGTTGATCAGAAAGAATTGCAAACAACTCACCCCAAGAAGCCAGATAATAAAGTTACTGGCAAAAGCTTGCGGTTTGTATTGGCACGCTTTGTAGTATCATGATCATCGTCATTAGTAGAATCTAATCTACGCTTATTGTTATGGATATCCATGATGTACGAGGAGGATTTGCAAGCCGCTGTATTGGTTGGTATGTATGTTAGCGTGTGTTGCCCTTACCGCCTTTTCTCAGGGAAGACTGAAGAAAATATATTGGCGAGACAACGTCTATTTAAAAGTGCTCATAAGATGTGCTCAATGCATTGTGTTCATTGTGGATGTGTCTCATTAGTACTCATATATCTCTTATATTCTTAGTGGGTGACGTGTCATAGAGTGGTATAGCTACTGTGTCAGGGTTGGTTCGTCCTGTGCTTCTTCCTTGCATACAAATCTTCACCTCCAGAAAGTAGAAAGAGAGAGAAGCAAACACTGACACTAGTAGTGACACTAGTTTTGACTTCACAAAATATGGTCTTCTTATGTAATTTATTGAATACTATCAATAGCCACTTGGGTGACTTCCTGTATAATGATATCCTCCTCCGTAGCCCCCGCCACTTCTCGCATGATGATATCCTCCATGACCTCTTTCATCATAAGTACTACTAGTAGGATGAGCAAATCCACCTCCTCTATCATAAGTATGCCCACTGCTACCAAAAGTGTGACTGCTGTATGAAGGGCCACTACCAAAAGCATGACCAGTGCTGCCAGAGGCATACGGAGGGCCAACTGGATAACTGTAGCCACTGCTGCCAAAAGCTGGGCCGTAGGCTGGTACCGGTGGAGTGGCATATGTAACGGGCATAGTACTTCCAAAAGCATGTGCGGCACTTGCTCCATATGGTGTAGGATGACTACCAAACCCGCTTGGTGTAGTAGTTAAACAACCAACCGTATAATATCCCGCTGAAGAAGAACCAAATCCAACACTAGATGATGGTCCTGTTGCCAAAGCATGTCCACTGCTCCCTCCATGGTGGAGAGTTGGGGCTGCTGATGGACCACTGAATCCTCCATATCCAAGATGAGCACCAGTATAAGCACCGCCACCGACAAATGTACTAGGAGTTGTTGTTGCATAGCCTCCATAAGAGGAACCACCGCTAGTAGTACCAATAGTATATGTAGCAGCAGGTGTTGATGTTCCATAAGGCATTGGGTGTGGATGCATGCCAACGTCCATACGATGACGACGAGAAGAGTCATGCCCAAGAAGATCAGCTTGCCACAGTATCGTACAATTTGATTTCTTTTGAAACCTCTCCACCGTGCTCATCAAGTCTCTCGACGCATCAACCTCCCGTCCAGGTATAGACAATGCCTCAATATTCGTGGCAAGACAAACTGGGCCGTGGATTTGAACTTCCTTGTAGTTGATACATTTAGATTGCCCGCCTCCAATCTTATTCAGTGCAAGGATTGAATGTAATTCGGCATCGGAGTACTTCTCTAGAATGTGACAGTAATATTTAGCCGTGGCAAGTGTATCCGAAAAAGCTCCTCCATAGCTACTTCCATCATGTCGTCCAAAGTCACTTGAATCCATATTGAAGAATGTGCATCTATGCCTCACTGATCGTTTCAATGTAATGAAGAACTGCCCATACCGTCTTGCAGGTGCCACACCTTCTATATCTCCGGTAAAGTTTAAACAGCCATACTTGACTCGTTGAAATGGTGTTGCTCGTATGACTCCGTTCCCATTGTATGTGGCTTTATCATATGTTGATCCAAACATTCTCCATTCCCACTGATACCTCAATTCATGTGATCTATTACCACCACTTGTATTAACCTCGAATAGGTTACGATAATGTGTCTCTCCCGGTCCTGCCAGGAATGATAGACACTGTTCATTCAAATGGATAATAATTGGTGCCTCATTACGAATATATGCTAAACAATTATCAAGATCTTGATGTTTATACCCGAGTGACATTGTAATACGCTGTTGAACTTTGGGATATGCAGCCTCATGACGTATCCTTGCTTGACGTTCCACAGTAACTAGTGCATCTCTTTGGCATTTATCAAGTGATTGAAGTAGATCTTCCATTGATGATATTGATTCACGTCCATTGGTACTTTTTGCCCTTTCAGCGGCATGCATACGCCGAGCTAAGGTACGATCATTCTCACCCATAATCTTGCCAGTTGATTTGGCAGCCTCATCTTCTTGTTGTAACTTTTGAATTAACGCCCTAGATGCTGGATCCATTCCTGCATATATTGCATTATCACTACTACTATATTTCGATAGAACCGATCCAGTCTTTGTAACCAGATGTTTTGATCGTTGTATGAGAGGTTCACGGTCCTGATCTGAGGATGATCGGGTTGTTGTACTTCTATCATTTCTCAGTTCAGCCGTAACCCGAGATGTCCGTCGGTCCACATCATCTTTGCTGCTTGTTGATTCATATCCTTTACCTTTCTTTTTCTTATTTACATCTATACGATCGGCATCACCATCTGAATCAATCAACTCTATACACGATGGTTTTTTGTTATATTTATATTTCTTCGTTCTCCTCCCAATATCTACCCCGTCATCATTATCTGAATCCATCAAATCTATACAGCTTTTGTTGACCTTCTTCTTATTATTATGCATTGATTTGGATTTAGTAGCTGCCGACTTCTTCTTTCTTTGTGCTATACGTAACTTTCGTGTTGCAAATGATTCATCATCACTACTACTGCTACTACTTGAACAGTCAAATCTACATTTCTTCTTCTTTACCATTTGTTTTTTGCCACCACTGACGAACTTGAGGTTTTCAAGTGAATCATCTGATGTGTATGATATTTTAGGAGCCCTCTTCCTTCTCCTCTCTTCACGTCTACGATTGGAAATCCATGAAGATAATGATGTAGCTTTTGCCATTATATGATTGATATTGCAATATAGAACCCCTACCCCCGAAGAACAATGGGTATAATATCGATATACAAAACCAACTATTGCATACAATCCTAAAATTTGTGAGGTTTTATATCGTGTTATGCGCCCTTATATCTTATCGACTACCACTTCAATCAGCCCAAACTACTAAACAACCCCACCCGAAGTAACACAGATAGATAGGCAACTGAATAGTAGAGGTATATAGAGTATGGTTAAGTAAGAAGGTGTTATAGATAGGTAATAGGTATAGAATTGACACATACTAAATAAAAATGACAGAAACATTTACTCTTATAGAGCCGAGATACGCCCAAATAGACAACAAAATTAGTACTCATATATATAACATACAGAATATATAACCACGGCAGCGGCTTCTACGAACAACTACTGCTACTGCCCAGTTAAAGTTGTTGCGTTGCTAGTTGCTAGGTACATATGATTTGATAAATGACATTCCACTTGTAAGCATTTCAAAACTAAATCTCATCAGATCTCATCTCACTTTATTTTATTTTATTTTGTCTCCGCCGCCGACACAACTTTGAACAGCGATTACTACTGCAATATAGCATTTGGTATAAAAAAGTATATACAAACTTTTTTAACGGTCTATCGATTAGTTGTTGTTTGGAGATTGTAGTATCAATATTCATTGAGCAATAAAGCTTTTACTAACTTGTGCACAACATCTTGATTTCAAAGTTCAGCAGATACATGTAAGCAAATACACAGCTTCATACAAAACAAATATTCGTACAGATATTGACTCATTAGTAGTATTGAGACTGAACCCACCTTCATCATATTGTTGACTCCAGGAAAGATAGAATAAAACATTGTATATAATTGCAATTAATCATCACACATAAATATAAAGTTTGCATGTTGGTTTATTGAAATAAAATGAATACAATAATAAAAGAATTAAATGATCTGTGTGGTTCAGATAGTTTGTCATTGACTGCACTGCATGAGAAGATTAGTCAACTTCAAACTACTGGTAATATTGATGATGCATACGATGCATATGATGAAAACCCCTTTCTACATACGATGTGTTTGAATAAGAATGTGACATTAGATATGGTGAAATATGTACTAGAGAAAGGTCGTGGGCTTCCAGATTTAATATCCTGGGATTCACATGTTGTTGATAATGAGAGAAGTAACGCAAATGATGAATTCGGAGCTTATCTGTTACATTGTGCATGTTACAATAAGCACTGTCCTGGTTCAGTTATTGAATTTCTACTTGAGGAGAATGCATCACCAATTAGAATAGCATCAAAAGTAAACTATGGGGTACTTGATCGAGGTGTTAAGGGCTTACCTCTTCATTACTACCTGGCACGAGCTTCCAGCATTGATATCAAGATTGTGAGACTATTAGTGGAAGAATTAGTTTTGGCATATCCCCAAGCTATGCTCAGTGTTAACGGTATTAGTTTTACACCCCTCCATGCAATTCTATATAATCAAAATATTGACGCTGATAAGCTACAGGATATTCTTGAGTGTCTACTCAATTTGAGTCCATCATCTATACGTGTTTTGGATAGAGAATTTATGGATGGAGATGACGCTACACCTCTTCATTTGGCTTGTCAGAGCAAGAGTGTGAATCTAGAGATTGTTCAGCTTCTATTCAATGCATGGCCGGAGGCTATGCATATGCCTAGAACCGATGAATGTCTTCCTATTCACCAGCTTTGTCAAAATACTATGTTGGATAATAATGATTCACTTGATATTCTACGGTTCATGCTTGACACTGATCAAACAATTGCGAGAGAAAGAAATTGGGACGGGGAGCTACCAATTCATTGTGCAGTCAGCAGGCACTCAGTTGAATTCTGTAAAGTGCTCATCGATGTACACCCAGAATCTCTTAGAGTTCAAACATCAAATAATGCCTTGCCAATCCACAGAGCTTGTGGGCATGAAGATGAAGAGAGAAGGGATACTGTCGATATAATTCAGACCAATGCTGATACAATTCAGTATATGCTAGAACTTTATCCAGAGAGTATCAATGCCCGGGATAGTGATGGTTGGCTACCTATTCATAATGCAGCTTATCGACTTGGAAGAACTGATATCATTGAAACACTGTTGAAACATGATCCTGATGCAGCATCGAAGAAGACAACTAATAATGCCCGTCAATTACCAATACATTTAGCATGTTGTAGTGAAGGAATAGAGGTAGTACAAGTGCTATACGATGCCTTTCCAGAAGCTCTTTCGGTTCCTAATGGGCGAGGGAGTGTACCGATTGATATGGTAAGAATGAATGAGTTCAGCAACAGCTCGACCATTGAAGACTTCTTGGAAGCACAACTTGTCTATGCACATAAAGCAAAAGATGTGGTAGCCATGCATACTCTTGGTGAGAAAGACTGGTTACCTCTTCATCATGCATTGAAGGATAAAGCTCCACTCGGTTCTATCAAGCTGCTATTAAAGGGTAATCCTTCAGCTATACGGATTGCTGACAAAAACATGGCATTTCCTCTGCATATTGCTTGTCGGTTTAGCACGGTTAAAGTTATTCGGCACTTAGTAGAGCTTGATAGTCGTATCCCAGTGAGTCATTTGGATACAAACAAGGACTCTGTACTTCATTATGCATGCTGCGGAGCTAACTTGGAAGTTATTAAGTACTTGCTTGGTAATCATATCTCATTGGTATCAGATACAAATACATATAACAAACTTCCATTTCAGTTGCTGCTCGAGCGTGAGGATGAACAAGTACGGGATAGTCTTGATTATACTGACGTATGCTTCCGATTGCTTCAGGCCTATCCTGAGACGGTGACAATGATACAGACAGCAAGGAAGAGGAGGAGAGATTAACAAGTACACTAAATATATGTAGTCTTTCCCAACCTTAAGCATTTAAATGTACAGTATAATGAAGCCCAATAATCTAAATTGTAGTCCCCATTCTAAGACATGAGTGCTTCTGGGTCAGCAAGTAACATTAACCAGACAGTCTCAATATACAGAGTGCTATCATCGCTATCCTCTCTAATCTCTCCAGCCTCACACAGCAAGTGAATTGGCAGCTCGTCTTTCTCATTCCCCTCCGCTAGTGCTACTAAAGATGGATGACTTTCAATCAAGTACTTGATAACATCAAAATTAGCTGCACGGCATGCATAGTGAAGAATAGAATCTTTGTTTGCATCCAATTGACCCATTGGAATACCATCATGCTCCTCTATCAAATATCGAACAACTTTAACCGAACTGAATTCAGAAGCAAGATGCAGTGGAAACGCCATCCGACTATCAGCTGTTCGTAGAGCTGAAAGATTGCCCTCCACTAGCAACTTTATCGACCCGAGAGGAGCGTTATCTCTCAATGCTTGGTGAAGAGGTAACCAGCCATTCGCATCAGGTGTTGTCATAGTTGTCAGATCTTGTGCATTGCGTGCATAGACGTCTTGTGTATGGAGAAAGTTAACAACCTCTTGCTTCCTCATCA
>Ga0214479_100187_pt1 | contig 38941 bp, 33 predicted proteins | sample M1_20Mar14CPVII9_5_FD_165054 | JGI IMG/M metagenome (GOLD analysis project Ga0214479, IMG submission 165054) | Marine eukaryotic communities from Monterey Bay, California, United States - M1_20Mar14CPVII9sort6BwellE14 | ecosystem: Environmental > Aquatic > Marine > Unclassified | place: USA...
CTGAAAGTTGACAGAAAATCAGAATTTTTGCCCAATCTGAGGCATGAAACCTTCCTACATGTGGCTATAAAAGTATGATGGATGGACTTACAATCATGCTGGGAGTGCTCATCAACTTGTTATACACCTATACAATGCCAAACAACCACTATTGCAGCACCTACATGATGTCATACCCCCACTTGTTGGTGTTTGAGTTGTCTAGTCCTTTGTGCTATTGGGAACAACGAAAATTCATGTCAAATTTATTTCAAGCGGACATGTGCTACCTGTGATGAATTGGATGAAGATGACTGGGTTGATCCTGATAAACAACCTTTCATTAAGTCATGTAATCATTGCAATAAGCATATGTGTGGAACGTGTGGACGTTTTAAACGTTGCAGTGAATGCAACTCAGTCTTTTGTACATTATGTGCAAAAGAAGATGATGTTGATGCTGGTCAGTATTGTGAAAATGCCGGTTATGGTTGTGACAAAGAGGCAATGTGTCTCGGGTCTAGAGTACCCGAAGAACAAGAGGGCTGTTGGGGATACCAGAGTTTAGTCTTCCCAAAGCTTATGGCCGAGAACAAAAGGCTTGCCGAGGAGAACAAGCGATTGCACAAAGAAAACGATGATCACTGAAGCCAGGGAAAGTTAGCAGTGACATAAGTATGAGTTGAGTAATGGCGAGAGCTACTACTAATGTTGCATCTAATGTTGCCCCATTATGATATTCAAACAATAAACTAATGAGTCTAATTTACAACGCCTCCTCATCTAATGTCTGCACTGATCCCCGATGCTGCAACCAATTCAATGTACCATCTCTTCCACTCTTATACAAGAACTCTTTATCAGGCTGCTCCAAGCTTAAGTCTAGTAATCCAACATAATGACTCTGGAGTGTACAAGTCCTCACAGCATTATCAGGGTTACTGAGTAGATTCTCTTCAAACACTACATGCATTGAATTAATGAGCTCCGAAATCAACTGTCTTTTACTCTTGATCTCCTTGGCATCACGGTTCTTCAGATGAGCGTGCTTAATATGATACTTCCCCCAGAATCTGCCCATGTCAGTAACTGTAATATATCCCTTCTTTCCTGTATCAATTTTGCCGACTACTTCATCCCAGGTAAAGCAGTCGAATAAAGAAGGAGTGAGGGGCGACTTTGGAGGATGCGACAATAGCTTGTTAACAAACTTTGATGAGATGTAAGCCCCAGGATGTATGTCTGAATTCTCGTCATCTTGAAGATTAGCGATCATCCACTTCAGCATCTCAACATACGCTTGTTCATAAACTGATTTGTTTGATGATGGCTGATGTTTCTGTGCATTATTTTGCACAAAAGCTCTTGCAATGGGTGTGTTGGGATATTGTACAGGTGATGCATGATGTTGATGCATCACATCGGGTTTCATTTTCTCTTCCAACTGACCAAGATAAGTTGCATATTCGGTTTGATCTTCTGCTTCTGCTATGCGGAATCCAATAGTTTCATTGTTGGGAGATGCAAATGAGTCAGACAGAGTCTCTTTATATGCCTCAACTACTTCACAATCGGAAGCATGCCCTGTCAAAACACGCCCGTTGGATTGTGATGTCTTCTCCATGACACTATCTCCCTTCTTAGTCGATAGGAACCATCCATCGAATGCTTTTAAAGCATAGTTATTGAACACTCCGCCATCTACGTAAGTTTCACCTTCATATAACTCGATCGGCTGCCATAGGAGAGGGAGACTCATTGATGCTCGTATAGCATGCGAGATTTTCATGTCCGGAGATGTGATTACATGGAGGTACTCTGCTTGACTTCTAGATATGTTTGACACACTTATGCAGAGCTCAGTCCCGAACCGCTGATATAAGTCAAGAAACGTCAAGTTCGGGTCTCCTGTATACTTGTACAGGATTTCTTCTACATATTGAATGGCTCTATTGCCAGGATGCATGCCTTGTCCCGTTAACAAGTTGAATGTCTTTGAAGTTCCATCAAAGAATTCCTCGAGATTCAATCTATTCGATTCCTCCCGAACTTGTGTTGCATCTAACCCAAGGGCTAAGAACAGAGCAGGGATGCAACCGGCGGACGTACCAGCAAATTTTTGAAGATGTGGTAGTACCCCCACTTCGTCGAGTGCATGAATCGCCCCGGTGAAGATGATACACTTGCTTCCTCCTCCTTGGAAGACGACGTTCTTAATCTTATAGGTTGGATGCATGTCTTTGGGTGGCGGTCTTTGTATGTTACCCTTCACTCGTTGAATGGTATGTAATACTGGTGATCGGGAAGGCAGTCTTAATTTTGGCATATTAAAGGCAGGGAGAGTCTTCTTGTGATCATCATCATCGAGTAAGAGACTACTCCCATCGTCAGCAGTAGCCGAATAGGATGATACTATAGTACCAGATTCTTCATCATAATGAATCTTCGTATTGTTTGTTGGTATGTGTGAAATGGTAGTACAATCGATGCGTACCAGACTGCCATATTTTGTATCGATCAAAAGAAACGACGAGGCTGCTGGAATCAGTATCGTGGTCAATAGGAAAGTATACATGACAACCTGTGCAAAAGACACCCCCTCTGGCTTTGTAGTGTCAACAATGGGCGACCCAGCAATGAATGACCAAACAAATATGGTATAGTAGATCAGGATACCAACTACTCCGACACTGTACAGTCTCATTGTCCATGCTGGAAGCTTGCGCATTATCCAAGGGAGGGGTAGACTGCGCTTCTTACGTTGAATCAGATATTCTACTTGTTGTACCTCGATCAACCCAAGGCCAATCTGATAATTCATGTAAGGAATGTAATGAAGAACAAATGATGGTAAATCCATAGGCTGATTAACAAAGACCAGGTAAAAGAAGCCGAAGGCAATAATCTGAAGAGGGGTGATGATCTGATTGAACTTATTTAATCTTGGTCCTATATTACCATTGATGAACTATATAGTTTGATGTGTGAGTGTGATGTCGGACAGGAAAGAGGACGTGCATATCATAGTAAATCTTCTTACCTCGTGTTCCATTCGAATCCGATTGAGAACAATGTAAACCAGTAAAGGTGCAACACTGAACACAACAGCGATCGCAGAGATTGTTCGAGACGGATTAAAGTCAAGAGTAGCACAAGTATGATTGAATCCAAATAACTTATACTGATATTACACAAAAGGGAGATAGAGTGAGATATTAATAATATAGATTTTAGATATTTGCATATCATATGATACCACTTACAATAAACGTTGATTCCCAATCAAACCCCTCACCCTCATATGGGAATTGTACAAAGGTAGAGGTAACAAAGGTCCCAACTAGTAGAAGCATAATACCGCCAACGTATCCGAAGAAGCGCATCATCTCCAAATTTATTAATCGATGGACGGTTTTGTGAAGTGTTTGATGGATGTTGTTATTAGATGATTGCATTGTTGCTTATATAATTTCAGTGTATTCTTATGATTATGTGGTGGTTTTAATAATATGATACGTGGTAGGGTAGTTTTAATGTTATATAAGTGTAGATATTGGAGGTATTGCAGTAGTTGATGTTTTTTATTGATGATAGGTATTTGATTTTATGAGAGAAGTTGCACTCTCCTCTTGCAACGCAATAGGAACCTTCATTCCCATTGGGAGGTTCTTGCCTTGATCTTGTAGCAACGAGGATTTACTTTATGATTATATTGATAGTAATATGTAGCATTAGATAAGAGCAGTAGCGAGGATTAGGGGGTGAAACACACACAAAAATTACGGTATCCCCGACAACAAGCAAGACCATTCAACATGCAGTTGTTTATACCGCCTATGTGTAACTCTACAGCCTGTCATTGTCCTCCTCTAAGAGCAAGAACAGAACAAGATTGTCACTACCGTGGGAATGGGGAAGATATGATATTCTCTGGCATAATTAAGATAACAAGCAGAATACAATATCAACTAACCAAAACCAATTATAAATATGAACACTCAAAATCATCCCGAAGAAAGTTCTACTTTCACATCTGCATCTATACCACTCTCTGAACAACTACCATACAGAGTACCGACATTACAACCTGTTTCTTCAGGGTGTGAGTTCATTGAGCTAACCGACCCTAGTATCACCAGATCAGACGAGGGTACTAGATACAATGATCATCAATCGAGCTTCCTCTCCATAATTTCATTCTTCAAAAGTAACTGGATAATGATATGTCTAAGCGGGCTTCTTTTCGCTGGAGTAACTATCATGATGATATTCATCGCCGAAGAGTCAAACACGATACCACGCCCACGTGAGCTGGTAGAGAGCAGCATCTTTCCTGATAAGTTATACCAAGGTGCAAGTCTCCATAGGTTCGGAATTCCATCCTCGACTACTAACTGGCCTACTACAACGAGAGAGGCCATCCTTTCAGGATGGGATCGAGAGATTTCATCACCATGTGTACGAGAGCTCGGCGAATCATGGATCTATAAGAACAAAAGATCTGCTGAACAGAGTGTAACACTATACTTCAGTCCTCATATCTCCGATCGCAAGCCAGGTGTACTAACAGGCATTGCCGTTCACTACTATGGTAATGTCCCAACAGGTTTAATTGGGACTTATTTCACCCACCATGAATTAGATGCAGATGGCAATGCATTCCACTCTGTCGAAGTCACTTTCAGAGACTCATCAAAATATAATCTCTGTGACGAAGTTCATCAGCTCCCTGAAGCGAATGAGAGTTACATAAAGATCGCTCCTCGTCCACTAATGGCCAACCTCAACGTTCCAACGATTGAGTCCTCGCCAGAGCTTCAAATGCAGTGGCAGGAAGGTAGCTGCCTTGAAGGTATGGGTTATCATTACCTCCGCAATGCCATAGGCGGAAGTAAAAAGCTTTCTTATAAACCAAACAGTATTGTACCAGTTGTACCAATGTATCATCCCAGCGAAGACAAGAAGGGAGAAATTGCCGGCCTCTTCTTCTGGGCACCAGAGCAGTTGCAAGAGTGGCCGCACGAATGCAATATTCTTTCTGGCTCTGTAAGTCTTGAAGATCTTCATGATTGCAAAGAGCAATCAAACTTTTGGGATCCTAGTCCTGGTCTATTGCAGGAAAATGAACTACCGTTATTCATGTGCAGCAATACTTGCGATGAGAATTGTTACTTTGAAGATTCCTTTGATGGAGTGTTTACAACGATGCACTTCTTCTTCGAGCAACCGGAGGAGTTAAAATGTCCAACTCGAATCCATTGTCGAAATGGACTAGAGTGGATTTCGAAGTTAAAACCACCAAAAGCGCAACCGATATCTGTCGCCCGTTCTGTTGTAGAAGCACCTTAATACTCGGCTAATTCCCATCTCTGAGAATCCAGGTTTAGGAAACATTCTTTCAATCAAACCTAATAGACATCTAATTGTATAGTTTAATGGACATATTATCGATTCTTCAATTGAAATTCGATGATATTACCACACCACTACCACCATAAACTTTTTTGAATGAACTTTTACTATTGAGTGTATTAGTATTATCTTATAACATGTATTATAATCATTGTATCTGCAATTGAAAAACTTCGTCAACTCTTTTGCTGTACTGTATATTGTCGTCAGTATTATACACTCGAACTCATGTATTCAAATAAACTAATAAAAACCGCAGCGTATCATACTTCTAGATATTTTTTGTTGTACCTCTTGATGGCATCATTCATTCCCTAAAATCCATATAGTTTGAGTATAGTATTTGTATTGATGTAAGGATACCTGTATTGTATATGTTACTATACTGCTGTATGACTAGGTATTATAATTCGGAAGAGTGTAATAAGTCAATAAACCCAAACCAAGTGTATAACATTATATATTTCTCCAAGAGATACTTGATAATAACTTATGTTGGGTGGGAAGAAAGGAGACATACAATTTGATGTGGATATCGTATGAACCCCGCTTATTGCTATACATACAGATCTACGTGTGGGTCGACTTCTTGAATGATATTGCCATAGATTGCCATTTATCGATTCATTCCGTCGGTCTCACTTATCAATGCAGCTGTGATTACAGAGAAGTTCCACTGGAACTTTCTGATAGTGAGAAAAAATTCTCAAAAATAAGTGGATTACACAAATACGTTGCAATCAACCTTATTCATCAGCCTTGTTAGCCACTATAACAGACAAATAGGCCTCCTAAATACTATATAAATATGTGTCAGTAAGTATTATTGATAAAGTTGGGCTAGTAGAGCGGCAGCAGTGTGGTTGTCATTTCATTGCAAAGAATTCTACCATCTTGCTTTCTTTTTTTCTCAACCTTCCTCAATATACATGTTACACCTATTCCTCTCCTATTGCAGGCTCCTAGGCATGAATTGTGCCACGCCGACGGATTTTAATTTCTCATTTAGGTGAGTTTATTACGGGTTTCTATTATACTATCATTTATTGCATCGGTGCATATCATGTGCACAAAATTCTCACATACTTTTCAACTTTCATAAACACAGAGGATTCAAATGTCGTGGTGGAAATACCGATATACATGCTCATGGATGGGGATTAGCAATATACGAAGGACGGGGTGTTAGAGCTTTCCACGATCCTCTACCTTGCGCCGAATCGCCACTTGCTGATATGGTTGCTAGCTAGTAAGTTTGGGATTCTCTTTGATATTTATCATAATGTGGAATGATATACGATATACATGAACTTACATTCATTGCTACTCATAGTCCAATTAAAACATTAAACATGATGGCACATATTAGATATGCAACACAGGGATCAGTTAGTTTGGAAAATGTACATCCATTTCAACGCGAGCTGTGGGGAATAGTATGGACTTTTGCACACAATGGTGAGGTTCCCAAATTTACACACAATCCACAAGAGAGTGGGAATTGCTCATCACCGAGAGAAATGCCCATGCTTGGTAGATGTAAAGAATCAAGACCATCCAACAGAATGTTATTAAAATCATATAGATCAATGAAAATCATATACCATCCTGTAGGTGATACCGATAGTGAAGCTGTGTTTTGTGCCATGTTGAATGCGCTTCGAGCTGAGTTTGATACACTTCCTACACTGCCAGTCCTATATGAAGCTATCCAAAGATTATCTTGTGAAATTGTCAGGGGCTACGAGAATGAAACAATATTCAATTTCCTATTAGGTTGTGGACAGTATACTATGTTTGCCTTTTCCTGGCCTGGTTCTCGTCCTGGTAGCACTGTATGGAATGGGCTGCATTATCTTGTCCGATACCCTCCATTCAAAACAGCACAACTTAGTGATATTGATTACAATGTGGACTTTAATGAAACGAATAATGATAATGACAGAGTGGCAGTCATCGCTACGAAACCACTAACAACAAATGAAAACTGGAAAGAGTTTGAAAGAGGACAACTTTTGATGTTTAACGACGGACTTCCCTATCAGCGGCCGTATGAATGTGCAGCGGTCGAGCGATGTGGCAGGGGATTAGCAAGCCGAGCCATCCCACGAGGAGAGATATGCCCCAATCAATATCAATACAACATACCCAAGCTTCTCCGACAAGCAGTATGTCATGCATTAGACAAAGAAGATAGATGGGCTGAAAGATGTCTTGACCTAGGATGCGGTAAAGGGCACTCAGGTGCAGAGTTTAGAGATTCTGTAGGCTACTTGGTGGGTGTTGAGCTCTCTCCTGAGGTTGCCAGAGAAGCTCAGGACAGAGGCTGTTATGACCGAGTTGTAGTCGGAGATGCCGAGTGTATCATCAACAAGGAGGGTGATGAAGGAGATATAGAACGAGGATATGATTTGGTGGTAGGTTGTGACCTGTTTGCATACATTGCAGACGTAAGAAGCCTCTTCTCCACTGCTAAAACAAGTCTTGAGAGTAAAGGCGGTACTTTTGCATTCTCTGCAGAGATCCTTAATGAATCGATAGATGAATCCAAAGAAGAAGATGATGAAGATACAGGGTTTGTGATGCAAAGTTGTGCTAGATTTGCTCATAAGCGTTGGTATATCGAGTCTTTGGCTGAAGAGTTTGGGTTTGAGACTCTCTCGTTTACCGGATCTACAGTCTTGAGACAGCATTCAGGCAAGGATGTTCTTGGGGCGCTCATTGTGCTATCTCTCCCTTCGATCAATGCCTGAAGTTTGGTTGTTATAGCGAGCCAGTGTAAGTTATAGGTAGTATCAGAGTATAAAAGTAGTAATCAAGGTCTCTCGAAGTACTACTAATAACCTGACTGAAATAGTACAAGGCTGAAAGAGATAGGAGAAGTAGATAGAGAGCTTTGGTACGCTGAGTCTCTCTTGCAATTGGAAAACTACTCTCGAAGCACACCCACTATATCCGTACCAACTCATCTAACATCTTATGAGTTGGCTCGAGTCACTGAGCCTCGCTCATACTAAGGAACAAGTCAATCATATACGAGATAGAAGGCAGCGAGATAAGCGTCTAGAGGTAGATATAAAAGTCCTTAAGCTAGTTAATTCAATTCAATTCAATTCAAGTTGTTTCGTTATCTCTTAGCTTCATAAATCCTCACAGATCTCCCGACTCATTAGTCACCACAGTCATCACAGGCCGAACAAAACTTCTCTGGGTACCTCACGCTTGGACGTTTATTGCATCCTCTTTTTGTACACTTTTCACATGGCGGTCTGAGCTCATTCTTAATTGCACAGTCTACACAAAAAGTATTGCTGCAGTGTTCGTATCGGTCACATGTCAAATTGAATGTACCAAAACTATCTCCACTTAGATTTACCCAAGGTCTTTCTTGCGTACCTCTGCAAACGTTAATGCACTTGAGTGACGGCTGTTGCTGATACTGATTAGAACAAACAATGTTGGTTCTGTTCATCATCGTATTGTAATTTTGTAGAAATCTAAGCACAGTTTGGCTTTGTTTATTACACCAATGTTTGGGCAGCGTAAAATAGAAAGGACTCCCCATCTTGTGAATAGTCAAGCATACATGTTAGTTGTGTCCAATTTCAAAGACTCATGGGATACGTACACTCACCTCCCAGTGACGACCGCTGCAAGAGAACTGGTATCGGTCCTTCTCTGGAATATCAGCCAGCTCGAATTCACGATTCCATATTGCAATAGCTTCATTAACACTCACAGGAACACAATACCCCTGCTCAATTTGTTTATTCATACGAACTTTATCTTCAGTTCGATACCCATGATTAGGACGGATATACCTAACTACTCTACTGTGAGGGGGCGATGAAATAATGAGACATATCCTTGGTGTAACACTAAAACATGAACGTCTATCAACGTAAAATCCGGTTGTAATGTTCATATCCGGTACCACATTAGCTGCTCCGTGAGAAGACGCAATACCTCCTCTGACCTCATTGTATATAGCCATAGCCATGTTGGAAGATATGCCATAATCTCTAACGCGGGGGTAATCTCTGACAATACTGTCCAATATTGGAATGACTGCTTCCTCTGATAATCTTGATGTATACCGTGAATCATTTCCCTCACTAGTACCAGAACGTAGATCTATTTTCCGCAAATAAGTAGAAAACAAGCGAAGTGGCGAAAGACCACAACCCTCAACATTGATACAATGTTTTAAACTCAACTCAGTAGTTGGTACTAACCAAGGTACTTGATTAGCACACACGAGATAACCACCAATATCTTCATCTGTTAACTTGGCTGCCAAAAACTTCTCATCATCTCTAAAATGTACTTTTCGATATGCCGACGGTGAAGCGGTGGATAAAACAATCCTACTCGCCTCCGATGGTTTGATATTCCAATCATACTTTCTCCACGAAGATGATGACGCTGTTAATGCTACTGCAAGTAAGCAACATGAAGTTTTATCCAGATAGTATGAGATTCCAACCAATACTTCATTTGGTAGGGTATTGAAGTCCACATGATCTTTTGCTTTCTTATTTGATATTGTGTCATCGTCTGTAATATCAGATTTCAACCTAGACGATGTCACATCAGATTTCATCCTTGTGCCTATACCTCCCTTACAACAAACAACTAGAGGATACACCACGAGAGGAGACAACAACCAATATATCAATCAACCAATACAATTATTATTATCGTACCTGTAACATTACGAGGTTTGAGGTTTCAACTCTCATAAAGAGTTTGAGTTTGGTCGCCAAAGTAGATTAGAACACTGTGACCGTGCATTTGATTGGCAGATCAGCCCGACGTTGACATATATATTGCAACTTTGCATCGTGACAATAGCATCATGGCTCCTCCGTCAGTAACAACTGCAGATGAAGGTAGCAACAACACTGCAAAAGAATCATCATCTCAAATAAAAGATGATGATACTAGCAACACATCATGCCAAACAACAATCATTTCATCTCCAAATGATATACAAAAACAAATTACAAAAGGTGTAGTAAGAGCCAAGCTATCAAAGCGTCGTCATCTTGTTCTACCCGCAGCTATATCTCCAGCATACCTTGATACATTAATGCCAGATATAGTTACAAACTTGTTTCAACCACAAACTGTCAAATACAATGGTGGTGTAGCCAACATTACAAATTGGAAGATCAGTTGTTATTTAGAAGTTATGGATGGAGGTATACCCTGGAAAGTATTGTTTCATTTGGCCTGTATCTTCATTTGTTTGTTCTTGCAAGCTGTATGCACTAACTCGAGTTACTATTGTCTCTCTTCATCGTCATAAACCGTTAAACGCGCATCTTCCAGTACTAATCCACATATTGGACTTAAAGATCATTGTTCGGAGTTGCTTCAAACATGCAATAGCCTATTCGCTACATGGTATAGACAACAACATGCATGCAATAAGACAACTTCATTATACAAGACAGACGAGAATGGCAACCCAATTGTATCAAGATTAATGACATTTATTACACGATATACACCGGCACCAGACGAGAATGCTTTATTAAAACATGTAGACGGTGCAGGAAAAGTAGATGGATCAATTGTAGTTGCTCTTCCGATAGATCGATGGACTGCAACTCGAGAAGTAAATTCCTTTGAAGGACATGGTGGAGGATTGACTTTCTGGGATGGAAGAATGAAGCGGTGTGAAAGTACTGGTAAACGGGAGCCAGAAGAGATTGTATATGATACTAGATCTGGTGATTTAGCATTTATAGATAGAGCAGTTTGGCATCAAGCAAATCCAATTACTCGAGGTACTCGTTGGGCTTTGGTCATCTTTTACAAAGTTGAGAGATGAGTAGAGTGAACGTGATACTAAAGTGTCATATCTGGCATTTCAATATCTTGGGTAATATCCTATTACAAAGGTAGTAAATGGCAGATCGTCTCGCCTATTAATACACTTTTAAAACTACCCTAAAGAGGCATCAACTTGCTTTCTCATACAACAGCACAACAGCACACATATATGAATTGTAAATGCACCACCTGACCACTTTACACCGCCATTAATTAAAGATATAATGACAATTCGCTTGCATACCCCGTCGTTTGTTCTGATGGCACTTTCCCCCTTGATATATGAACATTTGTAGATTTATGAAACACAACTCTTTCCCGCAAACAATGCTCAGCTGCACATCCCCCTTCTTAATTGCCAAACCTGAATCACAGAGTTACCACTTTAACCTAATACATGAAACACTCCTATCCTCAAGTCTCTTACTTCTTTTTGGATCCAAATCCAAAACTCATCTTACTCCTGGACCTTCCAACTTCTGGTTCCTCCTCTTCTTGCTCCACTTGCTCCTCACCACCATCAAAACTTTCAACAACTTCAATACCCTCTTCCATATGTTGACTTTCTTTCTTCCTCATACGGAATTTACGTTTCTCTTCATCTTCTTGATACATTTGATACTTTTTCTTTGTCTTCTTCTTCTTTTCAATATCTTCCACAATTTTTTCATCCTCAAATGTTCCATCACCAAAGAGCAGTCCGACGCCACACATATTGAATGGGAAGGGTACATCAGCTGATGTGGCATGTTTGGACATGCGTGTTTGATATCTTGCTTTACGTTGTGCTCTTCGATTACGCATGCCGGGTGTGGAGAGACCATTGGCATCAAGATAATTTAATGTTTGTATACGACGGTATACTGCTTGAATCTTAATGGCCGCGGTAGTTTCCTGTGTAGATTTAATAATAGGAGCATATAAATGAAGTATAGAATGAGAAGGGAGTGTGTAAGAAATAATCTAGCTACTCATAACAATTCCCCAAAACAACACACAATAATAACACAAACTAACACTTAATAAAACTTACAATATCCATCCAATCATATCGTGGAGCACCACCAAACGCACTACTACGTGCACTAGGTCTAGTCTTAGGCCGTTCTTTACCACCAAACATTTGTTTACTCTTTGAATAGAAACCATCGACTGCATAATTTTTCTTCGTTGATACTGCACTTGGCGAAAAATAGTCGGCACCGTCGGATGTGATTATTGGTACACCATCTCGTGACTTTGTATTGCAATTTTTACCCTGGGTAGAGCGTATGTTGAGTGAGCTTGTGTTGGATTGTGTATACTTGGAACCTTTGGGTTGTGATAATCGTTTTTTGTTAACTTCATCATCGGATGTATTTTGGAATTGTGAGGCTGTCATGGCCGCAGATTGTTGAGGATTATTGGTAACATATATTTCATTGGAGGAATGAGAGGCAGTACTACCATCTGGGTCTATTGGACCCATACTTGGCGGGGTATCATTACTATTATTCTTAACAAGTTGTGCCTGTGCATTATTATTATTATTATTATTCTTCTTTCGTTTAAGCTTGGATAAAAGCCCCATTATACTCTGGTTTGCAGGGGAGGATATCTGTATGTTAAATATCAATACTATAATATGAACTAATAATAATAATATACTGTTGTGTGTTATTGTTGTACTTCCGAGTAATAGTTGTTACTTGGGGGGCTCAGTCTACGAAGTGATGAACAGAAAATGTTAGGAGTGTCGAACTTGAACAGACTGAATCTCTATTTTAGCGATTAACGTTAAGGTATCCTTATAATTTGTACTGTTCCTATGTCAATCATTTTGATAAAAATGCCCGAAACTGAATGCCAATCAAATGCCGATAAAGATATAAGAATAAAAGAGTCATTTAGTTGTGGCTGTCAAAATATATTTCAAAATATATCTAGAGTAAGTCTTTGACTTGATCATCTACTTTACACTGCCTCTCCTACAATACTTGAGCACCAACTTTGGCCACGCCTTCAGCCTTCATAAATTGCTCTCTCAGGTCATAAATGTACTGCAAAACATCAATCTCTAGCTTTGTCATCTTTAATGTATTGAAGAAATCAACATGTAATACAACTCGTTCTTCAGTTGGATGTGAATTGAATGTTTCATGTTCGTATGTCGTGTCATACAATAGACACTGTCCCTCTTCCCAATGTCTTGTTTCGGATCCTACTCGGATATGTGCTGATGGTTCACCGCCACTTTCAATCGGAGGAGGAACTTTTATACCCATTTGACATGTCAACCACATATTGTTACCGTCACTATGTAATGGAATGCCTGACTGTGGTTGTTGTCTATTGAACCCGGCTATTCGTCCAGCGAGAGGTACTGATTCCATAATCTTAGTTGTTACAGGGCACAAGGCATGTGGGGGGTTTGAACTGCTGCCCAGCACATTCAAAAAAAAAATGAAGGCCCAAAAATTGTGGATACCATAACCATAAACCTAAAGGTGCAATTACATTTCGAGCAAACTTTAACATATAAGTACCTATAATATATTATGGTGCGTCTCGTCAAATATCAAGTTGATGGTGGTGGAACAACTGTCGTTGAAGACAGTGGTGGTGATCTTCTACGTGCCATTGGCGGTGAATCCGAGAGCAGCAGCAGTAGTAGTAACAAAAAAAGAGTTTACTCCAATGCCAATGCCAATGACAGTTCTGGTGAACCATCTAAAACTCCTTCAAACGCAAGAGGTGTTGTATTGACATTAAGGAATGTCAACGGCAACGGTCGTGATTTTATATTTACTTCTCAACGATCAGTAGTTTATCCACAATCAACAGATAGTTGTGTATTTAGTTTGTCACAATCTCAACACAACAATGTTCTAGCATTTACGGTAAGTACATATACTTAATTCCTGTCTTTTTATAATTTGAAAAATGCATATCATGTGTGCACAGAATATATCTCATAATTTCACCTCGTTCTGTACTATATTAGGTTCTAACAACACACCCAAATGCTTGTTTTGTTACACCAAATTTTGGAATATTATACCCTGATATTGATCAGAAATTATGTATCAAGCCTCGCCATAATAATGCCATACGTTGTGATGATGGGGTTAAATTTCTAATAAGAATTACGGAGCTGGATGAGAGTACTCTAAAGACTGCTGAACAGATATTTAGAGGAAATAGCAATGTAACAGTCAAAGAAGATTTATGGAACATATTTTCCACAAATGGCTCTTCCGACATTAAATTATCCTGGGGTGGGTCTGTCTCTACTGGTATTGGTAATGGTGCGTATTTGTTTGTGTTAATTTTGTTTTATTTAGTTTGGACTGTTTTATAGGTTTGTATACTAATTTATACTTTTATTCCTTAGGAGGTGCATTAGAGGAACGTGCTAACAAACGTACGAAACTTGACGGCGAATCAGTTGTTAATGGGGAGGTTAATGATGTAGGTATGGGCGAGGTTAATGATGTAGGTATGGGCGGGGGTGGAGATAGAAAGGGCGCACCTATCGTCGGATGTGGCATTGATTTATTTATGGATGTATTAAATGGATCAGATTTAGCATCATACCTTACTGTCACAGATTTGTGTAACGTTTCATTATCCAATACCAAATGCTACCAAGCAATGAAGAAGAAATTGAGCGATGAATCCGGTAAGCATGTTGTTATGATGAGATGCAATTTCTACATTTCATTTCATACTAACTCACCTACTTCAATACCATTTAATCTTAGCTTGGGATTGTGATCATGTTGGGTGTGATGAACAATTCTCTGATTATGAGGAAGCATGTGAACATGAAAAGATATGCAAGTATCGTAAGAAAGACCCTCCTGCCGATGGGAGTGGTGGTGGTTCGGGTGCTGCCGTCTCATCCTCATGTACTACCTTGAGTACTTCCTCAGCCTTGGCACCCTCGGTACCCCCCAAGCAAACCAAGGCACCCAAGAAAGTTCGTACATCGACCAAGTCCTCCGTATCCAAGTCCTCCGTATCTAAGTCCTCATCCAAACCCGCCAAGAAGAAGAAGAAAGCTAATCCTTCCTCATCCAAGGTAGCACACAAACCTACAGCCGAGTCAAAGGTTTCGTCCAAGGCCACTCTCAGTACATTGACCAAGTCCAAACCCGCTCCCGTTACATCAACCAAGTCGAGTGCTTCTACTTCGGAAGATGCAATTGCATCCCTTCTTTTGGATATGGAGACGAATCCAGATTTGAATACCAATCTTTCCTCAGGCACCGTTTCATTTGTTACTGATATTTTACGCGAGTACGATGTCGAGGGTATGGATGGTGTTTTTGATGAGGATAATAATGACCACATTACACGTGCGGCGAAGTATCATAAAAAGAATCCTCATATGAAGCGTCCTGATCTGTTGAGGGATTTTTGTAAAGTGGAGAAGAGTAATCAATCTAGCAAATTAGTATCAAGGTTGAAAACAAAGACAAAGAAACTTTATCCAAATTTCCAAATGGATAACAAACAAGCCAAAGCAATGAGGGCTAAGGCTAAGTCCGTTCAGGCGACGAAGAAGAAGAATCGTAGTGAGAGTGCCTCGAGTCGTAAACGATCAGCCGAGATCATTACTGGCATTGGCAAGTAGATATACAAGTAGGTACATCGAGTGTATAGCTTGGAGGGGGGTTATTTACAGATAAGATATTTATTGTAACTCAATATTACATAAGCTATCGTTTAGTAATAATATTAAGCTCACAGCTTTGAATGGTTATGGTCCTGCTTGGACAGACGCTAGCAGAGATTTTTATCTTGTTATCTAGGGGGTTTCCTATTTCCTACAAAATTAATCCCTACAAAATCCGAGATGTATTGACTGTAGGAGACAAGACGATAGTTATTTGTGAGTGACGATATGTGTAAAAGTTGATGTATGTATGTGAGAGACGATGACGATGGGAAGCCTGTCAATAATAGAGGCTAGATTATATGTTGTTTAGCTGTTAATGGATATAATAAGGAGTTACTGAGTATGACAGTTTGTGTAGATAGGTGGTTGGTGGTTTACTTGGCTGACGATAGGGTGAGAAAAATGCAAGAAGATGATGAGATTTTTGTCTGGCTAAGCTCAGCCTTGGACTAGTATTGAGTATAAGCGATTATTATTTGGATACATATGGCTAAAATTGGAGTTGTCAAGAAATAGGTAGTAGACACTAGACTACAGTATCATTCTATGCTATGCTTACTCTACTTCTTATCCGTCTTCTTCTTCTTCCTTTTCTTCTTCTTCTTTTCCTTCTTCTCCTCCTCTTTCTTTTCTTCATCAGTTGGAATGGGATCCATTAATTGTGTTAGAGTGTTCGTCCCGTCTTGCAAGTTGTGTATTATGTATGATGTTTACTACTTAGAAATTTGAGGCAAAGATACCCTCTAAAAAGGATACGGTATCTTTTTGTATTTTGTAGGGATTAATTTTGTAGGAAATAGGAAACCCCGTTATCTAGAGAGAGTTGGCAGTAGAAAATAAATGTTTAATAAACAAACCGGCCCCAATATACCAATACTTAAATTACTCCAAAATATCATATCAATTACCTACCACCACCCTAACTTCTAATTATGTCTGAGTTTCTCTGTCCTGAAATTACACATAATTGTTCTTCTACAAAATGTTTCAATACTCGAGTAGCAAATGATACAGTGTATGCCACAGCTTTCAATATGATGTCGACATCATCTACTCCAACTACTTCATCGTCATCTCCTCTCCCCTTACGTGGCGGAGGTGATAAATGGTTTTGTGCTGTATGTTTTAATGAGAATAATGTAGATGATGATAGGTGTTTTGATGATAATTGCAATGGTACAAAAGATCAAGATGGATGTAAAAGCATTGAAGATGCACAAGATTTACAGTTGAATCGGGAGGAAAGTAATAAGAAGAAGACCAAGAAGAAGAAGAAGAAAAGTAAGACAGATATGGAAGAAGAAGAAGACTATGATGTGGAGGAGGATGCAAAGGCACAAAGTAGTGACGATGATACACTCATAGCGGATGATGAGCCCAGCAGCTCCGGCAGCGAGGATAAGAAGATGAAGGTCAAGAAGAAGAAGAAGAAGAACACACCAAAGAATAATACAAAGAAAGACACAAAGAAAAAGAGTGCCAATGCAAAGAAGAAGAGTGACAATGCAATGAAGAATTCAAGTAGTGATGATGATAACAACAGTGACAATAATAACAGTGACGATAATAATAGTGACAATGGCGCAAGTTTGCAACCGTTTGCAGTACCACCCACGTATACCGATTTAAAAAGTAGCTTGAAAGTATTAAATCAACTACAACAACAAATAACTTCAATAACCTCTGCAACAGAAGGACCGGTAGTCGACTTTAGAATTATACATAAGTTAGTTAAAATGGCGAAACATTTTCAACAAGTTGTTAAACGCATTATTGATAATGAATCAATCAAACCTGAAGCAACAGAAGGTTTAGAACAGTCATTAGATGACATTATATCTAAAGTATATAAAGTTGGGATTACACAAGAAAAGTTGGAAGAGTCTACACCTGAAGAAATTGTAGCCTTTATCAACAACAATCAATCCGGTTGTAAATTACCGCATCTTCTCAGTGCTGCCCTAAACCATAGTCTAAGCAAGGATATTATGTGTTGGTCAGAGGATGGCAAATCATTCACAGTAAACATTACAGACCGAGGAAGAGGTGGCCGGTGGCCACACAATCCTCACGCCGTAGCTCAGCAAAGGAAAAAGAAGCAAGACTTTCAAGATTTGATGAGGTTGTTTGGTTTATCTCAATTAGCACATGATAATTGGGCATGTGATGTTCTCACTACATATCATGGATTTGAAAGGACAAACCATACGGGTGATAATTACTCTTTCCGCCACGCCTGTTTTGATAGATACAAACCGGAGTTATTGTTTCGTATGATATCAGTACAGGACGGATCTACAATGGGCAGGTGTGAGTCTTGTCGAGAGAAAAAGCTGTTGATTGATGGGCATTGTGCAGCATGTGCAGGTGAGAATGAAAACAATGTACCCCTTGCAGATTTGATTAACGAGACGCATATGGCTGATACGAAGGAGGAGATACTAAGTAAAATGAAGAAACATGCTGCCACCAAATCCACCGTCACAAAGAGTTGTGTTATTGGGCCTGTTATGAAGCTCCCAGAAGAGGTACTGAAGGATCCTAAAATGAAATGGTTTTTAGATACGTATGGGCGAAAAGGTGATGGATCAGCAAGTAACTATCCAAGTTATGATGAGTATGAATTAATTGTAAAAGAAGTGACCGGTATGACTAGGGATGAGATTGATAATAAAGCAGCACGGGTACCATCAAGTCAACTCATCCAGCATTACTCACAACACGGACGTACAAAGGGACCTCAAAAACTTCACTACAGATTCACATCGAGCATGATCAAATATGGCTGCGGCGGCTGTTATCTTTGCGGTGCTAAATATGATCCCAATAAACCAAATGAAATGGTGAGTAGACGTTTGTATATAGCCTTGTATATTTATGTCAGTGGGTGTATTTCTCATACCACACCTTACTGTATCTTGTTATATAGCACTTTGATCACTATAGGGACATTTTGAGGGAGGAGTATATGCTTCCATCACAAGCAATTCATTTAAGCACAGATGCATTAAGGTTTCAATTACCTTACACAATGCTCGTTTGTACCAGATGCCACGACTTTGGAACGACTCGATTATGGAAGCTGAACAAAGCCTATGAGTGTGTACTCTCATACTCCCGTCAACCCATGACAATCAGCCAAGTCTTCGATAGTCAAGTTTTCAGGAAAGTTGAAGACTTACTTTTGACTCCTGATTTCCTCTATGGTGGCATTCAACCAAAGATCTCATCTGAGAAACTGTCGTATTTACTATACAAGATTACTGGTTTTGTTGCATCAGATTTGGTTACATACATGAATCCACCGTCTGAAGAAGATCAAGAACCAGATGTCTGGGATAAACGCCCACGTCTAGATATGGGCAGCTATATAGTAGTGAGTTTTATATACTACTTGATATTGTTGTTGAATGATTGATACTCATTAAACCCCTATCTCTCATTCTCAGACTGATATACTATATAATCTAACAAAGAAGATGCAAGGGGAATGCTGTGGAGATAATTGTGGAGCTGACATTGCCAATGAACCCCCATTCAAGCTATCACATTTTCATGGAAGTCATAGCGAGCAAGGTGCGGTAAATAAGGGTTTCAATCCAGGAAATTTGAGAACCCAAGGCTGGAAGAAAGGGAAGAAAGAATTACTAAAGCTGAAAGGGTTTGAGTGTGCGGGATGCCATTACAAAGGTTCGGATGATTGGGGCAGCTGGGGCTCGAAGAAGTAGATATAAATATTAGAATAATCCTACTATCAAACCTAACAAGATGATATGGAAAGTCATCAATACGATGTCCATTGTAGAATAATACCATTGTCTTCCATCCTGATTCATCTTGAATACAGTGTGTAGTTGTAAATATGAGAAGAGAATAAAAAACACAAGTAAGTTAGAGTCAAGTACTAAAACCATAGTTCAACAAAAATGTGCTCACGACATATATCAAGTGATCACATCCGACATATCAAATCAGTTCAATGCAATTCACAGATATATTTGAGATTCTTACAATTCATACTTGTCACACTTTGGAACCGATCATTTCCCTTTCTATCAAACCGTTCATCTAGTAATGCCTCATATTCTTTGCAAATAACATCGTAATTATCACTCAACTGTTGACATAAGTCCAATTGATTGGTATCAAGAAACGGTGTAGTTTCGCCTAACCCTGGCATGTAGGCATGTAACTCTGCATGTGGTCTATATGGATCAAGAATAACAGATTCCTCGGGACCACGAACTCCTAATGAAAACTCTACCATATCAGCAACCCTTTGCAATTCATTATCACTTGCCGATGGAAACTTGGTCGATATTAAACTTGGTAACATTTGCCAAAAGGTATCCATGTCAGGAGTATTATATTCGGGACATTTCGATACAGCCTTACCTATAACTGTTGCCTCAGACTTACTTGCCAATTCTTTTAGTAACTGTTCTTGATCTGATTTGACGTACGTTTATTCTCTTTCTTTTGTTTTGGGGTATTATCGTCATTGAGAGTTGATATTAAATCTCTACTCGATTTATTCTTCTTTTTAGATGAAGATGGAGATGCTGATGATGTTGTACCAAATCCACCCCCGCCACTACTCCTTGGCTTTGTCTTTTTCTTTGCATAGAGTCTACTAGTATTAATCTGTGATGGATGTGTCGATGTTGATGGGGATACCACTGATGTTGATGGGGATACCAATGATGTGAATGCTTGAACATATGATATGTTTGCCACCGCTACAACAGCTACTATCAAAAACAGCGGAATAGATGTTATTGACGGTATTTGACGGCTATAGAGAAGCATGGTATTGCAAAGTGGTGGCTAGAGTGTGAGATGAGACTATATTGAAGGAGGAGATTTTTATTCGTTCCATTATTCCACATGTAAGCAGAAGAGAGCTATCTCATTTTTATCGACATGCAATCAACTGGAAGTAGGACAGGTTTGCTTCCTACGGCCCCAAATCGGTTTATAAAAGTGCATCCATTCAACAGCTTTTCATGATCTTTCGATTGGCGGGTATCATTATATCTATTAGTTTATAAGATACCCAAAGTTTGACATAAGATACATTTTAGTACCTCTAGTACCGGTACTACAACTGCGTGCAGCCATACGTCATGTTCTCTCCTTTTGGATATGGTATGGGTTACTATGGTGATTCAGATGACGAGTATTATGATGATGGTTATAATCATAAACCTGTAGATTTCCTCAGACCAGATGGTGATACCGAAACAAAGGATGTGCAGTGGTGTTTAGATAATAATTTCTTTCAAGTTCATGATGGATTAGGAGGTGAATATCCATTATGGTCTGGAAATTGGTATTATAAGAAACACCCAGAAGAAAATCATATGCACCAACAACGTCTAAAAGATACAAAACAAATAAGAGCAAGGAACGAACAGCGATCTCATGTAAGTTATGCAAGATCTGAATATGAAGAAGCAGCAGAGAAAGAAATGGAAGCTGCATTCCGAACCATGTTACAGAATGATCTTACTAGAATGGGTTATCCATCAAACTATTTGAGTGATAAAGGGTCACAGAGATGGTCACAGAGACAGCAGAAGAAACCAACGGAGGCACGGCCAAACCTTGCTTTACATCGCCAGAATGATATAGCAGGAACAGACAAGCAACCTCCTTCAGAGTTCAAGCCTTTCAAATTCGGAAACCACGATAAGAAGAATAGTTTCGGAAGAAGCGACGGGTTTAATTTTGGGGTTAAATCATCAGCAGCTGTAAAAAGTGATAGTACCTCTACATCCCGTCATCAATTTACATTTGATACTGCCTCAACTGGAAATGATAGTGGATTTAGATTCAATCTGGATCATGTAACAAAGAAATCTTCTGCTCCATTTGTATTTGGAGAAGCAAAATCAAAATCAATGTCATCAGAAAAATCTACTGCATTCAGAAGTTTCGGAAATAATGATAAGAATAAGAGGAAGAGTTTGGAAAGTAGTGACGGAAATTCTAGGGTGGTAATAGTCAAATCTACCGATACCGATGAAGGCCAGCGATTCATATCAGAGGTTAATAGCATGTTACAAGGCAAGTGTGTTCAACGCGTTGCGTTTGATTGTGAAGGGGTATGTTTGAGCAGGACTGGCACTATTGAGTTGGTATCTATCTGCTTCCCCAACTTAAATGTATACCTGATTGATTTAAACGGCACGCCTTGCCCAAGAGTTGTCCAAGCGATGGAAAGTCTATTTGAAAGTGTAGATGTGAACAAAATTGTTCATGACTGTAAAATGGACTGCGACGCCCTCTATCATCACCATGACATCATACTTAACAATGTCCACGATACCAGCTGCTTCCATGACATTATCACACACACGGAGAACACGAATCTCAATAATGTCCTTATTTATAATGGCATCCATGTAAATACTGAGCGAGATACGTCGGTATACAAAAAGAACCCCAAGTTCTGGTCTGACCGTCCTTTAACCGACAAGATGATATCCTGGGCAACATCTGATGTTGACAAGCTGTTTATATTAGCTGACAGGCAGCTTGGATGCATCTCTGATAGTTCAAAAGCCAAAGCATTAGCAAAATCAATCAAGTATACATGTACTGCTCGTGATATGAAGGTGGTTACAGGTCTCTCGGGGCGCTTCATTGGGAGAGGTGGTGCAAATCTCCGAAGCTTAACTAATAGTACTAATACACATGTCTACCAACATGAAGGTGAATGGACGATTTACTATAACGACAAGTCTGCCTTAGAGGCTGTTCTATGGAGGATGTCGGACCCTTGATCGTGAATGCATTGCGTGGATGGTAGTGGCAAGTACTAATGAGTAGATAACTTAAATCTATCTTTATCTGTACAATGGTATATGTACATCTCTCTATGATTCACTAGCCACTTCTGTATATTGATACGAGACCGGAGATAAAAGCTATAAGCCCGAATATCACAAAAGCGATTGCAACTAGAAAATCGGTTACAGTTTGCTTTTCATCTTGAATATCATCCTCTCCTTCATCCTCTACCATCTCATGGAATACTGACGAGCTAATAGCTCCATAGTTTTGATTACTATCCTCAGAAAAGGTGGCCGTTATTAGTCCAAGTTCGGCAGATGTCTTGGGTTCTATAGACTTTTGTGGTGATTCATTGTCCAATTCATCATCACTTAGTAGCTTGTCTTCCGATCTCCTTTGTTTTTGTTTTGCTATTATATCACGTTTATGTCTAACCTTACCAAGGCGGAGATGAGCATCGCAGGGAGTCTGTATGTCTCTCTTTGCCAATGTAAATGATACCCCTTTCTTTCCCATGTCAGCAAACTTGCACCAAACTGGCATCAACAGTATATACCAAAGAAAGCTTTGTATGTTCCAACGTGTGCTGTCTATATCATCAAAGTCTATATCCCACAGAGTATTAACAAGATCTATAAACTCTTGTCCATGCACCCCGATAAATAGTAGGCCAGGACCAATATATGTCAGAGTAGTTGCAGCGACCGTACCTGATAAAGCAAGCACTATCCCAACATCATCATAATATAATGCAGGTATCAATGCACTCAAATACAACAGTACGGTAACAGTCACTCGTCTATCCAATCGATCTAAGATTTTATGATCATCACCCTCATGGGCCTCTCTTCCTTGAAATAGATTTGTCATTATTACATGTCTACAGACAAAGCTTTCTAAAGGGTAAACAAAGCACATTGTACCGCATAACAATGCTCTGGCAACATTACCAGCTCTGGCGGCCGCAAGTTCTGCAACACTGTTTGCTTCATATGAAAAGTTCTTCAGAATATTGCCTTGGACATTCTCCATGAAGCCGACATAACCATATGTCCCCATTATGAGAGACAAAACTGAACAAAAGAATAATGCAGCCCATGATACACGAGACCACCTCTGTCTTGTTGGATTGTGTAGCGAACCAGCAATGATTAACGAAGAATGCTGACAACTGAATGCAAAACTGATGATACCAAGTCCGATTGCCAATGTTCTTGGTCTAAATGTAGATTGTTTAAGTATACTACCGAAACCTCCTTCATTTTCTATTGACTCTGATGTTGGAGAGTATATTGCAATGATACTAACTAAACCAATGTTGAATAAGACGCTGAGTCTTGATGTTTTGGCTAAGTCTGCCATATCTCTTTGTAGACTCAATGGTAGCATGACACACATACTTGCTACAACCAAACAAATCTTTCCATCATAACCAAGTAATTGTCCAAGTGTATCTTTCACCAGCATTAGATATGACAACATTGGACCCCAGCTCATACAGAACATCATTCCATTGCAAAGAATCCAACCAGCTCTTCCAAAGACTGTTTCGCATAATATCTCGTATGATGCAGAATCGACATGCTTTGCTGTTTCAACTAACAATCTTAATGATTTACTTCCAAGTATACCTGAAAGAAGAATGAGTATCCAGCCTGTTACCAATCCAGTCTCTCTCATTGCAAACGGTATACCTTTCAAGAAAAAGAGATGGTTAGATATGCCCAAAAAGCATACAATGATCACAATAATGACATACCTATAATACCTGCACCAACAATAGCCGTTATTAGGTTTGCAGTACATCCAATCAAAGTTGATTTATGCTCTGGCTCAACATTGATGGATGTCATTGATGTTTCAAGTACATCATTATTATTGCTACTTATACTTACACCACTGTAGGAAGATGAGCGTCGAGGAGCTAGGAAAGGACTTGATATTTCTTTTACTGTAGATGCTACCATATTGGCTTGCTATCCTCCTACCATCAACATCTCATCATCGTCTCACTCCAGAGTAACTCTCATAAAATTTTAGGGTATCCTCACCGGGGGCGGCGCCCAGGGCCCATCTCTCTCACAGTATATCAGTTATCAGTTGTAGGTAAAGGACAACTTTGGTGTAATGTCTCGACGTGATAAACAGGCAGATCTGCGTCGGCGTATGGCCGAGGCAAGGACAAAACTCGTAACGTCTTCACATGCAAATGCAAGTGATTTGGATAATGAAATAGCCACAGATACGTCTATCAAAAAACGCCCTCTTCCGTCAACAGGTGGTATATTGAAGAAATCAAAGTATAGTAATACTCCAGCGGTACCTCCTCCACAAACTGATACATCAAAAGCAGAAGATAATAAATCAGTAAATAACAATGTATTGGGTTCACTAATGGCTGATTATGGTGGCTCTTCTGATGAAGATACCAATACTAATACTAAAACAGCCTTTACTTCTAGTAATACTGATGATCAAAAGCAGAGTAGTGAAGTACCTATACAACCAACTGCAACAAACAATGATATACATCAACAAACGCCCAAAAAGAAGAAGAAGAAAAAGAAGAAGAAAGATAAACCACAAATTGAGGATACTGTTGATGTTGATAGTAAAATAGAGGCAGCAGCACACAAATCAGAAGAAGAAGGAAAGGAGAAACCAACAGAAGTTTCTGATGAAGTATGGGATGAGTTTAATGCCCTGTTAGATGATGATAATGACGATGGCATAGTTGCAAAGGAGAGTATATCTTTGAAGACAGAGGAGATAGACAACTCTGTACCGGGAGAAGAAGAAACATCTACTAATTCAGAAACAAAGAAGAAGAAGGTTAAGAAAAAGAAGTCGAAGAAAAAGAAAGACATTTATGATAATGATGATATGAATACAGTCGAACAGGCTTCATATGAAGCACGCTTGGCAAGATTAATGTTATTAAAGAGTAAGAAGACTCAAAATAAGTTGTCTACCAAAACTGATGAGGATAATGATGAGAAACTATTATCAGCTTCTACTAATGAATTTTACAATGGTGGATTGGCATTTCAACAGAATGACGAAGAGGAAGATAATGATGATGTGGAAAGTAAAGCTGACACTGCAAATCTGAAATTAGACGGAGCGGAAGAAGCTAAAGATGCAGACGATATCAATACAACAACAACATCAAACACTGTGGCATCATCAATATCTGCTCCAAGTGTATCACTAGCGGCTATACTTCGTGGTAGGAGAGATCAAGCACGACAGTTATCTCGAGGAGGAAATGATAAGATTGATACTGCTAATGATGATGAAGAGGAAGATGAAAGTTGGTTTTGATAAGACTTAGTTTAAAATCTAACTATCTCTCATCTTGGGTACTGGTTTATTTGACTACTCTAGAAGCTGATACACTACTATTACATATGTATCAAAATATACTATCCGTGTGTTCGTGGATCAACTGATCGTTTCTGTGAATCTTTTCTCTCTTTCAATGCCTTGTTTAAATCTGGCGGCGGAGAAGACATAGTATCATCTGTAGATTGTGGAAGTGATATGTCACTAAACGACAAGGATGAAGCATCCTTAGTATTACTACCAGCACTATCATTAGTACTATCAGCACCCATATTCTCCAATGATTTACCAAACACAACCAATGGATCTTCACCACCATCAGCTTTTGATTTGTAATGTAAATTATTTAGTTCATCGGCGTTTGCATTTAAATTAGGAAGTATAGTACTTGCTATGGTGATAGATGACGATACAAAAGATCGACGGCTAGTAAATACATTAGACTGTTTATTATCACATTGATGTATATTGATATCATTCTCATAATTCTCAGAGTTGATGTTAATTGCAAATCTTTCAAATTTGCTCAAAGATACTCTTTTGATGATCGGGGTATAACTGACGAATGCCGACGCTGTACCTATGCAACCGCCGCTGATATCGACAGAGAATATAATGTATAATACGAGTAATATAAAGATATCCATCTCCCCCTTGCCGGCCGGCTGCAGCAATGAAATGAAATATGAGACCGGTATCCATTGTTAGACCATTCGTGACTGATAATTTTTGTGCAATATGTATAAACATAAGGATAGGTTGTTAGCATAGAGAGATCATGGCAAGTACACAGCAGCAAGCAGCTGCACCAGTAGGAGGTGCTCAACAACAGGGCGGCGGCGGCGTATCAAATGCCCCGGCGTCTGCGCAACAACAACAAGGTGCACCAACACAAAATACAACCAGCCCTCAAACTCAAACAACATCCGAGGTACCACCCGCAGCAGCATCTCAACAACAGCAACAACAGCAGCAACAACCACGCTTTGAAGACTTAACAATAGACGATGATCTACCCCTCTTACCACGTCTACAACGCTACGTACAATCATCAATAGCACTACAAAGATTAGTACATGTCCGTATGTTAGGTGAGGTCTCACAACAGATTGGACAACAATTAACAGCCACGGAATTAGTACCATTATTACCACCATTGGTAAATGATGGTGAAAGTATTATACGACAACGATTATGTAGTGAGATTAAGATGTTGTGTTTAGTGTTGATGGGTATGACTACTCCTAATTCTAAAGATCAGTCTACTTCTGCTACTACTAACAATAACAACAGTTCATTGCCAAGTATACCAAAACCAAATAAGTCATCAAAATACTATAAAGTAATGACACATCATATCATACCCCACTTGTATACATTAATATCAGACCCAGATAATGAAGTACGACGATCGGCATCGGAAAATATTGTTAAATTAGCATTAAGAGTGGATGTTAGTGATGTTGTTAACTTGATATTGAGTATACCACTTAGATTGGTGAAGGAGGGTCAATTACGTGCTTCTAATCCTAATGGTGAATCAACATCAGCAGATGGAAAGGTCAACAATAATACACAAGTTGATAAATTGGTAAATTCACAAACATCAGCAGAAGACCTACTAATAACAGCATCGAACCTATTAGCTGACCTATCTTCATTCTTACCACCAACACGATTATCACCAGACATTACATCCAAATATTTATCACCAACCATTCTAAGTTTAGCAGAAGATCCAAACTTTCGTGTACGACGTGCTGCCACACAAGCCTTACCACGAATGTTGGGTTCATCAACAATGGATGATGTGAAACGTAAGTTGTTACCCAAGTTTGTTACTTTGAGTGGTGATGAAATGTATAGAGTACGAAAGGCAAGTGGAGAGTGTTTAGTCGATGTTAGTCGAGCATTGAGTGTCTTGCCTTGGCGATTACACTTTAATGATGTTTGGATACATCAACAGCAAGAAGACGGTAATAGCAGTGTTGAAGATTCCAAGAATTATGAATATTACAAACCACGAACAACCCAACAAATCGAAACACTCAATAAATGCATACAAGAATGTCATGAGATACGTCGTCGTGCATTATGTGCCATATCAAAAAAGTTATTAGAAGACACCAACAAGTTTGTTCGATATGGTATGATGCAATTTTTAGGACCATTGATTGCAAGTTTTTATCCGTTGGATAGGGGAAGTATGATTGGTTGTATGGGTGGATTACTTTATGAAAGTGACAATAGTGGTAGCAATAGTGGTAGTGGTGGTGAGAAGAAGAGTGAAGGTAAAAAAAAGTCCAAAATGGGAAAGTTAGGTATTGGCGTTGAAAGTGTTGATATTGCAAAGTGTTCAACGGGATTACAACGCGTGACATTACCATCCCAACGTGCCAAATCATTATCCATTGGTGAATTATGCACCATTGAGAACATATTATCATACAATCATTCATTACATGGATTGGAATTGATATTGCATGGCGAGTCATCATTGAATCATGGTATACTACCGTATGGAGGGGGATGTAATGCCAATAAAGATCCATTTGGTACCATGGGACCACAATTCTTCCCCCATGCAAATGGTATGGTCGGTCGGAGTTCAGCGTTGGATGATGATGATACTGATTCGTTCTTGGTCAAGTCTTATTTGGATAAGTGTAATCCACAAAGTGGAGTGCCTGATGTAATCTCCTCGTCACCGTCGTCGTCGCCAAGAGCACTGTTTTCAAAGTTTATACTCGAATCACGGTCAGATGCCCTGGCTTTGACAAGGATAGTATGGCATCGTACCGGTCGTATACCCACCGATACATCCACATCAACAACGTTGCCATATCCACTACTAATGTCCGGCAAGCCAGACCCAGAAGACTTAAAGTTGATTGCCAGTACACTCTTGATACCATTCATTGCCATGGCATCATGTCAAACTGGTGAAGAGACGACTGATGCTGAGATGAGAGTGTATTGTGCCTACAGTTTACCTGCAGTGATCTTATTGTTTGGTGGAGCTAATTGGGAGAAGGATGGACTAAAACGTTGCTTCTTGGAATTGATTGGTAGGATCAAGCCCGAGAATAATGAGGTGAATGGTGCCGAGAATCCTAGCCCCAACATCATCCCTCCTGGACCACCATTACCAGTGAAGCGATGTTTGGCCTCGAGTGTTCATGCCGTGGCACATATGCTTGGTCCTGATGTCGTCTCCAAGGATCCTGCCTTCTTGTCGGCATTCGAGAAGTCTTTTCTTCGTGATCCTGACGAGGCCATTCGGCTTAACATTCTCAAGAATCTGGCATCCTTTTTGGGAGCTTTGCCACCGGGTGATGGGGCTGGACATCGTAATGCCTACCTACCAATGTTACAGTCTATAATCATGGGCGATGATGTATTGGGCGCTGCCAAGCGTAGGAGTGCGAGTAATCCCGGAGTGTTGAATTGGAGACAAAGAGACGCCGTGGCGAAAGTATTGCCTGATTTGATTGTTTTGTTTGATGCACAGTTGAATCGGCAGTTCATGTGGCCTATATTAAAGGCACTTTTGACTGATTCTGTAAGTGCCGTACGGGAGAATGCAGGCTGGTCGGTACCTGTACTATTACGAAAGTATACAACCAATGGTAACGAAGATGAAATGCTGGCGTGTCTGAGCGAGGTGACTACTTGGCTGCGAGAAACATTCTTGGGTGAAGGGTGTGATAGTAGCAATGGAGAGTCGTCTTCTCGACTGAATAACTCCTTTCGTCAACTTAAGAAGAAGAAGCAAATGGCTTCATCGGAAGGAGCATTCAGTAAACGACAAGGTTATTGCCGTATCTTGGCCGCCGTCTCATTAGCCATGAGAATGGGTGAAGGAGGAGGAGTCAGCTCAGATGACACTCTTGACATCTCAAGTCAATCAAATGGCAAAAACATGCCACATGTTCCTGTCGATCCATATGGTGTAATGTCTCAGTATGAGAGGGATCAATTCCGAGTAATATTGTTGCGTGATTTACTTCCACCGGCATTGGAGATGGCTGTGGATTGTGTGGCAAATGTCAGACTGACATTGACAAAGTGTCTCAAGGTGCTGCCACTAGATGTACGACAAGAAGGTCGTGTGGAAGATGTATTGAGTACATTGGAGGAAGAATTAATGACCTGGGATGTTGGTGCAGGTGATATGCCTTTGGCTGACTCTGGACTGGTCTCGGGGACCCAATCCACAGGAATTGTTGGCGGTGCCGCGTCATCCTCAGATCCACCAGCGGTGACCATGACAAGCACAATGTCTAGCTGCTAGTTGTTATAGTTTGTTAAACATAAAGTTGTTGCGTTGCTGATCAGACATATTCTAATTCATTTATCTCTAACATTTATGAGAAACAAGAGACAAACTTGTTTCGATTCTGATCCTTGCAAATTGCACAAGACACTACTTTTCAAATTTTGACATTGGTCAAGATAGACAAGATCCAATCATATCTATCCTTAATAGCCGGGCGAATCGCTCTCTTGGGCGGTTGTGCCAGAAAGGAAGCTCATCTCTTCATCATGTTCAAACTCACTAAACGAATAAGTGGCCAAGCTATCATTCTTGTCACGCTTCTGTGATCCTAAGCTCTCATTTTGTTTGTCACGCTTCTGACGCCGACGCTTCCTCATACTACCTTCAGACGAACTTGATCCTGATGCTTGAGAATTGGTAGGAGAACCAATAGTACTAACACCAATACTATCGAATGAGGACTTCTTCTTGTTTTCCTTGCAAGATGATCTACTCGGCTTGGGTTTAGTTGAGAAGCTTGTGTTCTCATCAAAGTTGATGCTTCCCTTTGTCGAGAGGGAAGAATCCCGACGCTTGTTGGCACTCTTGATTTTGATATTAGGTGACATTTGTTTACGTGGAGATAGAATAGCACCGTTGTTTTTCTTGCTTGTACTAACTGGTGATGCCGTGATGTCATCCAAATCCTCCTTGTTCTGCTGTGATTGAAAATGCTGTGATTGACTCTCTTCCTCCTCTTCTTCCATTGAAACATTTCGAGACATATTGAGGTCCACCTTGTTTGACTGTGGCTGCTCACTATCCTCCTCTTCTTCTTCCATTGAAATGTTTCGAGACATATTAAGGAGATTATTGTTGTTGGTAGGTGCACCTACAGCTGTTGACGATGACGAAGAGGAAACGCTGGTACTATCTTCCTGATTTGACCTCGCCTCATCATCAAGATCTTGCTTATTTGATAACTTTGCAAGTTCAGGCTCCAGCACCGAAGCAATCTTAGAAACAAGTGAAGTCTTCTCATCAGAGATAGCAGCGATTTGAGAATTAGCCGTAGCAAGTTTCTGCTTTAATCCTTCAATCTCCAACTGTAACTGAGCAATTGTGCCTCCGTCCTCATTGTCCATGTTGGTATTGTTGTTCATCATCATTGCCCTGTCCTTCTCGGCACGATATTTCTCCCTCTCAGCTGCAATCGTTTCGATTTTGGCATTCGCCGCCTCGAGTTGTAGCACTAGTGCATCCTTCTCGGCTGTCAAACGATCATTTGTACTATCGCTACTAGACTTGAGATCCTTCATACGCTCCTTGGTGGCATCATGTTCATTTCTCATATTGTCCATCTCAGTCCTTAGATGTTGTAAATCATGTGACTTGGCGGTAGCATTCATCTGAGCGGAGGTCAACTCCCCCGATAATGTCTCTAACCTCTCCTCTAATCGATCACGTTCTTCTGAAACTGTTTGATGCATAATACCAAGATCATCCAATGCAGCGTCCTTCTCTTGTAAAAGGTTTGAGGCATCATCATAATTCTCTTGTAATTCAGTGAGTTGTTCAGTCAACTCTGTGTTCACATTAATTGATTCCTCAAACTTGAGCTTATATTCCTCCACCAAAGATGTATTCTTATCCTGAGGCACGTCCTCTTCCTCCTCATCATCATTCATCTTCTGACCGGCAGCTGCACCATCATTATCAACTTCTTCCTCGTCGTTCTTCTGACCAGCTAACGCATCACCATTCCCCTCCTCAATAGTAACATCTGGTGACATGGCCTCCGCAGTCTCTTCAGCAAACCCTGCTAATACTTGAGCCACTTCTTCTTCCTCTTCTTCCCCACCACTACGATTTACCCTCCTACTACTTCTTGTATTATGCGTAGTATTACGCCTACTACTACTTCCCCTAGTCCCCCGTTTCTTCTTCTTGTGCTGAGTAGCACTACCCGGCATCATTCTTGGAGTTCTCATACTCTGCCGACTATTACCATTTTTAATAGCACTATCACCAATACTGCGTTCCTTCAGGGTAACAACACCCACACCTGCCTCGTAATAACATCCCAATCCACAATTATCACATGATTTTGAATCATAAGAACAAACGCTGGAACACTTTGGACAACTGAAGCCATGTCCTGTCTTTAATCCATTGTTGGAGGATGATTTATAACTCTGTGGGTCGAACTTTTGTATTGCCTTGAGCTGTTCAATGTCGGAAGAGAAGAATACACAAATTAGCAAGTGTGATTAATTTGCTATTGATTAAAGCATAATAACAAGCAAAACACTAATCAGTATAATAACTCACGGTACGTCTTGGTCGACCAGTACTAACATCATCCCCACCAGTGTTAGAAGTAACATCCGAATCAAAAGCAAATAATTGAATAGTATCACGTCGTTTATTATTTGATGATGTTGTTTGTTGAACAGTATGTCTACGATTATTCCTCTTTCGTTTTTGTTGTTTCATAGTTTGAGTACTATTGGTAGTTGTTAATGGAGGAGGAGGGGGAGGAGCAACTACTACATCCATTGATTCGATATCGGTATCAGAAGAAGATGAATTAGAATGACGATTGGGAGGTAGTACTATTGACATACCATTCTCAACTAATTCTAAAGACATTGTTGGCATCTTGGTGATGATCTTTGTGATGATATGGGGGTGTTAAAAAATCGGTGGATATATCAAATCCTGGCCGATGGCCGATACGAAGCACTCGATATTTCAGCACATATCCCTTCCACGCGTAAACCCACTAAAATTCCTGAGTTTAGAATTTAAACCCTAGGATTTTAAAGGAACGATCTAAGGACTATATTGAATGCCTTAAACTACCTCAATGGCCAAATGCTTGCACAGGATTTGAGTTGAGATGCATCTGATGGGACGTACGGGGCCGCTGGGCTTCGAGCGGCGGGGTGGGGATATCGACGTCGGCACCAAATAGTGACTTTGGTCATGGTTTAAGCTAAATTGTAGTACTTTCGTATTATGATGGCTCTTCATGTGGTCGTCTTCATACCTTGCCATATTCACACCGTGTTGTTATAGCTATGTTCATCGGGTATAAGTGGTAGTGGTTATATCAAACATCGATCTTGACGTAGGTGAGTGGGGATACCTGATGCCTTGTTTTTAGTGCAATTTTAACACCTAATTATTATATTGTGCTCATAATAATGCATTACCATCACCCAATCAATGTTCCTAGTTCGTATATTGGTTATATATATGCGTAGGATGAGTTGTGGGGTTGTTGTGTTGGGTGTTATAACTTCGAGAGACAAAATATGTATTAATTTGACCTCTAAATTGGGTGGTAGACACGTAAATTACAGATTGGGATTGGATAAGTGGATGATAATAATGATTTGGATGATGAATAGTGCAGTTAATTGGGATATTTGTTGGTATTTGTCGTGGGGGTAGTTGTTAAGGGAAGATTAAGGATATATACGAAGCAACTTGGGTGGTATAATATTTAGGATTTCCGAGAGAGATAGAGAATAGATCGGGTATACGTTTATATCAACAGAAGAGATGCATTTACAAGATCAAAAGCAGAGAGAGAATGCCGTATTGAAAAGCACCCGGTAATCCACACGTCATTATCGTTTCATGTGCAGAAGGAACTAGCTATTCAATGAACAACAATGTATGTGTTATGAGATGGGGAAGTTTGAGGTGACAAACAGAGTAGAGGTGTCTGTAAAGCTAGTACTTGAGGTGGCGGAGACATAATGAATTGCTTTGATTTATTGTGGGATAAGGATAATATGTGGGGACGTGTTTGTGTGGAGTAGAGAGAAGAGAGATGCATAGACCGCTGGAGAAAACGAGAGGTTATGATATTTTTTTACTAGTCGTTGGTACACATCACCTTACACTCACCGCCACGGCCCAACAACGCCCCCAAGGTCAAATATAGTGTATATTGCCTATATATCCAATGACATATCTTAAATATCTTAAAGAACGCTTAGCAATAGAAGTATTATGTGTCGAATTATCTTTATTATTAGTTTATAAACAAATGAGATCTATACTGATTGTGCTCTCCCTGCTACCTCGTAACTGCCAATTAGATTAGCACCTCTGACGACATTATTTCTTATTCCAATACTTCGATCAATAAATGGGATATTGTGCGTGTAATATCTTCATAACGTCTCCACTCATTTATACAACATTCTCTATTTTTGCATACATTTCTATCACCTCTTTCGACTAATAACCACAGTGGAACAGGAGACATGGCAACAATCCGTTACCCCCTTCACCAATATATATTTAAGTACCCGTTAAGTGTATTATATTGCCTCTATCCAATGCCTATGCTTATATGCAGTGTGAATTATGTTGATTTTTACTCTTTAATTTAAACCCCACGATACTCGTACTACGACAAGCATCTGAAGCAATCAAACCAACCACTATCGATATTAAACCATTTACTTGATGTATTGGTTGATATTGATGAAGGTTGGACTGATCTGGCACAGCTATTGATGCCAATACATGAGGTCAAAGTGTAGTAATTTTTGATGAAATAGCATAAAATTACCAAGATTGCGGTGAGGAAATCGTCGGCTGTAGCCCCGGAGACACCAAATAAACGGCCATCGGCGTTTACATAGGGATGTTGACTACACTGTAAGAGGATCGGCGTTCCTAGAATGACGTGATATAGGTCTAATAGAGCGGCAGCGACCATCTCTAAACCCCTAATTTTGTACGGGTTTAATTTTTACTTAGGGCGATTTTACTAGGTAAAAATCCGAAGGGATATCACCGGTGGCACCATCCTCCTTCTCCGAAGATCTACTCGGCTTGGGTTTAGTTGAGAAGCTTGTGCTCTCATCAAAGTTGATACTTCCCTTTGTCGAGAGGGAAGAGTCCCGACGCTTGTTGGCACTCTTGATTTTGATATTAGGTGACATTTGTTTACGGGGAGATAGAATAGCACCGTTGTTCTTGCTTGTACTGACGGGTGATGCCGTGATGTCATCCATATCCTCCTTGTTCTGCTGTGATTGAAAATGCTGTGATTGACTCTCTTCCTCCTCTTCTTCCATTGAAACATTTCGAGACATATTGAGGTCCACCTTGTTTGACTGTGGCTGCTCACTATCCTCCTCTTCTTCTTCCATTGAAATGTTTCGAGACATATTAAGGAGATTATTGTTGTTGGTAGGTGCACCTACAGCTGTTGACGATGACGAAGAGGAAACGCTGGTACTATCTTCCTGATTTGACCTCGCCTCATCATCAAGATCTTGCTTATTTGATAACTTTGCAAGTTCAGGCTCCAACACCGAAGCAAGTTTAGTAACGATCGAGGTCTTCTCATTTGAGATAGTAGCGATTTGAGAATTAGCCGTAGCAAGTTTCTGCTTTAATCCTTCAATCTCCAACTGTAACTGAGCAATTGTACCCCCGTCATCATTGTCCATGTTGTTGAATGTATTGGTGTTCATTGCCTTGTCCTTCTCCGCACGATATTTCTCCCTCTCAGCTGTAATTGTTTCGATTTTGGCATTCGCCTCCTCGAGTTGTAGCACTAGTGCATCCTTCTCGGCTGTCAAACGATCATTTGTACTATCACTACTAGACTTGAGTTCTTTCATACGTTCCTTGGTTGCATCATGTTCATTCCTCATATTATCAATCTCATTCCTTAGATTTTGTAAATCATGTGACTTGGCGATAACATTCATCTGAGCGGAGGTCAACTCCCCCGATAATGTCTCTAGCCTCTCTTCCAATCGATCACGTTCTTCTGATACTGTTTGATGCATAATACCAAGATCGTCCAATGCAGCGTCCTTCTCTTGTAAAAGGTTTGAGGTATCATCATAATTCTCCTGTAATGTAGTCATTTGTTCAGTCAATTCCATATTCAAATTGGTTGTTTCCTCAAACTTGAGCTTATATTCTTCCACCAAAGATACATTCTTATCCTGAGGCACGTCCTCTTCCTCCTCATCATTCTTCTTCTTCTGACCGGCAGCTGTTGCACTATTATCAACTTCCTCATCATCGTTCTTCTGACCTGCTGCATCACCACCACTTCCCTCCTCGTCAACAACATCTGGTGACATGGCCTCCGCAGTCTCTTCAGCAAATCCTGCTAATACTTGAGCTACCTCTTCTTCTTCATCATCATCGTCCCCACTACGATTTCCTCTCCTACTACTTCGTGTATTGTGAGTAGTATTACGTCTACTACTTCTTGTATTATGCGTAGTACCCCGTTGCTTCTTCTTGCGTTGAGTAGCACTACCCGGCATCATTCTGGGTGTTCTCATACTCTGCCGACCATTTCCTTTTTTAATAGCACTATCACCAACACTACGTTCCTTCAATGTGACAACACCCACACCAGCCTCATAATAACATCCTAATCCACAATTATCACATGATTTTGAATCGTAAGAACAAACACTAGAACACTTTGGACAACTGAAACCGTGTCCTGTCTTTAATCCATTGTTCGAAGAAGACTTATATGAATTTGGATCAAACTTTTGTATTGCCTTGAGCTGTATGTATATAAGAGGATAATAAACAAGTGAGCAAGCGTGAGTTAGTATTTGGTATTCAATATAACAAGTAATACAAAATACAAAACACAAATAATAACTCACGGTACGTCTTGGTCGACCAGTACTAACATTTTCACCAGTATTAGAAGTAACATCCGAATCAAAAGCAAATAATTGAATAGTATCACGACGTTTATTGTTTGATGTTGATGTTTGAACAGTATGTCTACGATTTCTCTTTCGTTTTTGTTGTTTAATTGTTTGAGTAGAACTAGTAGTTGTTAATGGAGGGGCAACTACAACATCCATTGTTTCGTTATCAGTATCAGTAGAAGAAGAGGATGAATTATTATTATTGGAATGACGATTGGGAGGTAGTACTATTGACATACCATTCTCAACTAATTCTAGTGACATTGTCGGCATGGTTGATTTATTTTGTTGATTGAGTATAGATCGGTGGATATATCAAATCCTGGCCGATATGAAGCACTCAATTATTTCAACACATATTCATCCAATGCTACTTGCTACCACTAATATTAAACAAACTGAAGCACTCTTCGCCTCCTTTTCCCCTTCATTACGATCATCAAACAAAAGTCGATACCGGTAAATTATTTTATTCGTGGATCTCTCGGAATGAGAAGAGTGCTGCATAGGCAGGCAACGGCGATCTCTAGGCCATAGAAGAAGAGGATATATCTACCGATACGGGTATAGTAGTAGCGGCTGCTGTTGTTGATCGTCTGCAAGTTTGGAGTGTCCCGGGACACGAAGTTATCACAAACAACACATATCAACTTACTGCAATATTTTGACACATCACCTACACACAGTTAATATCATGCCCACTGCTACTCGAGTTCTCCTCATAAACGGGGTGAATACTGGAATATCTTATCCTATTATTAACAATGATACCGTTGATAATACAACGCAACCGCAAGGTCAAATGAGTACTGAACCACAACTAGATGATGATTCTACGGAAAAGAGAAGCATCACGTCACCAACAGATGATGATGGCCCGTCTACAAAAAGGCCCAAGAGTAGTGACAAAGAGCAAACTGATATTATACCTACTTGCTTTTTAGTTGCACATCCTCGTGATTCTCAGTATCTATCACCCCGACAGTGCTAGTGCGTGCTTTTTTGATGTGTACATCTTGTGCAAATCTTTTTACAGTATTCTCTAGACATCTCATACTTGCATCTCATTATGAACTCTATATATATAATACACAGCTTCCGTGCTAATTGCATTGAGTATTTCGTGGCATCCAAGGATTTTAAAGCTAAAGGACCGACTGGAACTGTTAAGAAAGGTATGGAAAGATGTATATGAGATAGATGTGTCATTTGATATTATTATTCTAATCAAGTATAACTTTCTCTCCCCCAGGCCGTGTGGGCGTACGATGTATATTTTGCAAAGATTTGCCACTTAGTGAACGGGCTCCACAACATAGCGAGTTTGTATATTCATCGCATACTGATTGGCATATGTGTCTACATTTCGGATACCACCACTAATACTTTTCTTTCCTCTAACTAGGCTCATTTCCAAACAAAATATCATCAATCTATTCCTGTCATACAATGATTGAACTGCGTCACATTAAGGAGTGTAAGCATGTACCTAAGAGTGTTCGGGATGAACTAGAGAAAACTAGTAACAAAAAAGGTACTAAAAATACTGGGGCTGCTAAGCAGTTCTATGAAGCTTCTGCCCGAGATAAAGGGTTGTTTGATATTACTAAGGCCTACACTAGGGGGGTATTTTGGAGTAAGGAGAGAATGGGCAATGTTGTATTCCCCTCTTCTTATTTATCATCTACGGAGAAGGAAAAGAGTAGTAAGAAAAGGGTGAAAGACTCCAAACTAACAAATCCCAAACCAAAAAAAGAGAAGAAGAAGGCAATCGAAAAAGTCTATCCAGTGCCGGCGGGAGGTTACAAGATTCTTGATCCCAACATGTCCCTTGTAACGCCTGATATGGAAAGACAAGCTACACCCTATTTGTGCTTCACATTTCAACAGTACCATGGTTGTAACTTGAACACGGGC
>Ga0214479_100188_pt1 | contig 38859 bp, 26 predicted proteins | sample M1_20Mar14CPVII9_5_FD_165054 | JGI IMG/M metagenome (GOLD analysis project Ga0214479, IMG submission 165054) | Marine eukaryotic communities from Monterey Bay, California, United States - M1_20Mar14CPVII9sort6BwellE14 | ecosystem: Environmental > Aquatic > Marine > Unclassified | place: USA...
GTTTAGGTGATACATTGTCTGACAGCCGGTTCGATTTCGAAAATCTGACCCAATCTGAGGCAAGAGAACCGCCAACAAGTGGCCACAAAAGTGTGATGGAGGGCCCTACAATGGTGCTGATAGTGTCCATTGGCCTTTTATATACATATACATAAAGGAATCACCAATATATAAGAAGGAGAGTGGTTGTATACCTCCACGTTTAGGTGATACATTGTCGGACAGCCGGTTCGATTTCGAAAATCTGACCCAATCTGAGGCAAGAGAACCGCCAACAAGTGGCCACAAAAGTGTGATGGAGGGCCCTACAATGGTGCTGATAGTGTCCATTGCCCTTTCATATACATATACATAAAGGAATCACCAATATATAAGAAGGAGAGTGGTTGTATACCTCCACGTTTAGGTGATACATTGTCGGACAGCCGGTTCGATTTCGAAAATCTGACCCAATCTGAGGCAAGAGAACCGCCAACAAGTGGCCACAAAAGTGTGATGGAGGGCCCTACAATGGTGCTGATAGTGTCCATTGGCCTTTTATATACATATACATAAAGGAATCACCAATATATAAGAAGGAGAGTGGTTGTATACCTCCACGTTTAGGTGATACATTGTCTGACAGCTGGTTCGATTTCGAAAATCTGACCCAATCTGAGGCAAGAGAACCGCCAACAAGTGGCCACAAAAGTGTGATGGAGGGCCCTACAATGGTGCTGATAGTGTCCATTGGCCTTTTATATACATATACATAAAGGAATCACCAATATATAAGAAGGAGAGTGGTTGTATACCTCCACGTTTAGGTGATACATTGTCTGACAGCTGGTTCGATTTCGAAAATCTGACCCAATCTGAGGCAATAGAGAACCGCCAACAAGTGGCCACAAAAGTGTGATGGAGGGCCCTACAATGGTGCTGATAGTGTCCATTGCCCTTTCATATACATATATAGTGGAAAAACATCAATTAATAACAAACAGAATGAGCATACCTCCACAGTATCACTAGCACACTAGCTGGCCAAATAGTATTGTACTCAGTACTCCTGGTCCTTTGTGTTGGTGATCTGATTCTGTATAACTATATAAGTGCGTGCAGTAGTGGTATGCAAGTGTTTATCATCATATTCACATACGTATAAATCAAAACTGATTAATATATAAGCTCTTTCATGATCAAATTGTTTGCTTGTTTTGAGTTTTTTCACAATGAATTGCCATCAAGTGGTGTCAAAAGTAGGCGAGTAGGTCTTAAGAATGTGTTTTGAGTGTTTATCTTCTTGTTATGTATCTAAATAATGTTGAATGATCATTTTACTTGATCTTATATGATTGCACACCACTACTACATCTCCATTTATGTGCCGACTGCTGAATTGGGCGTTTTTTTGGTGTTTTCTTATTTATTCATGATTCTTTTGGACAGTATAGTCCAAGTTTGTCATTATAAATAGATAATTGATGTAAAGGAGATCACATTCTATCATTTAGTCATCTCCTAGATCCTAATATTGAAGGCACAATAGTGGATTTAGTGCCAAAAACTCATGTGGTGTGAAAATTTGGGTGGCATCAAGTTTGTTCTTTCTTGTTCATCGAAGATGTCTTTCTGAAATTGGTACCTATGGTACCATACAGTCTATCACAATACTTCACTATTTTATGTCGAGTAGCAGAGAAGAGCATCTACCTCCTCAAAAACCGAGCATGAAGGTGATGTATGAGTGCGCTCTAGTAGTAATGATATAATGGCAATGCAGCAACAGCAACCAATTAGACAACTCAAAAAATGAAAGAACAGCACATAGCCCCAATCAACCCATTTGATTCTCCTCCTTCTAATTATGCGGATGATGGAATGAATGAATTATCAGAAACTAGTATTCGTCTTGAAGATATGTTTCAAAATGAAGCATTTGGGGGCGTCAATCATAACAATAGTGATGACATACCAATACAACAATCTTCACATCATGATAAAGTAATTATAAATAATGATATAATGGTGGATGATAATCTTGAAAACAAGAATAGGGATACTACCTCTACCAAGGATACATATGATGAGAATAATATATCAAATTATATCAATCAAGAAGATAATGCAGTCATACTTACCACTACTCCTGATAATGATGAACAAAGCTCAATAAGTAACAACACTCTATTGAATAATAAATGCTGTTTCTATTTCCTACGGATAATCCATCGTATATGTCATCCACATATACATCCACCATGTCTATTATTGCAACGTCGTCATCCAAAGTGCTGTTGTTGCTCATGTTTAGATCGGATATCACCACGTCATAGGAGAATAATATGCAGATCAATCATTATTACTTTTATGATTATTACAATAACATTTACTTTGTTAGATTTACTTATATTGCATAAGTATTTACATGTTTGGTTAGATGATACATTGGCATGGCTTCAGTTACATCCTGTTAGTGGTGGATTAGCATTCATTGGTATATTCCTTCTTGCTAGTTTATGTTTCTTCCCGGTTGCATTATTATCACTTGGAGCTGGCTTCGTGTATATTGAGTTATATGGGTTAGGTTTGGGTATATTCGTTGCATTTATTCTATGCTATTTTGGTTGTCTACTTGGATCGGCAGTCTGCTTTGCACGGAGCCGATATCTCATGAGACAATTGATCGAGAGATTTTCTGTTAGATATCCAATAGTGAGAGCGGTAGATAAAGCGTTTGAGACAATGGGCTTCAGGCTGTTTTTATTACTTCGGCTTAGTCCTGCAATGCCCTTCAATGCATTGGTAAGTAATATCAAGCTGTATATATTGTGATCTGTATAAATCTCTCTCAGGTTGTGCTCAATTTGTCACCTCTACACAGAATTATATTGGCGGAATCACAGCAATTAGCTTTAGAAACTATTGGTGGGCGACTGTGTAAGTGATTCTCATGTATATAATATGTGTATGCATGCATGATGCATTTGATATTCATTTCTTACTGTATATATTCCTCAATCAATAGTGTTGGTATTTGCCCTGGGACTTTATGGACAATCTTTGTAGGTGCCACCTTTGGTAGTGTAAATGAAAGGGGCGTCGATGGCAACAAGGAGTTTGACCAAAATAGCGTGCGCAAAGGCGTAGTGCTAGGACTTGGGATAGGATTGGGAATTATGGGTTTGATCGGAACAGGAATATATGCAAGAAGAGAGTTAATCAAAATTGTAATAGCTGAACAAAGAGAGAGGGCAAGAGAAGAAATGGGAGAGGAGATGTCTCAGCAATTAGTGAACGATTCGGAACTAAGAGGAGCAATAGAAGAAGATAATCCACAGCTGGGTGACGGATCCGAAACTGACATCTCATTGCACAGCGACAACTCGAATACTGAAACAAATTCAGAAAGACAATCCAGATCGCCTCTACCGGGAAGAATGCAGCGAAGACCTTGGACACCAGAGACGGTAGCAAATGAGTTGCCCATCCTGCCGAAATTGAAATTGATTCATCGATTTATATCACCAGAACCACCAAGGGACAATCAGCTCGCCACAGAAAAGAGAGAGAATTCAGAGACAAGTACAAATCACAACAGTCGGCATTCATCTATGCCCCCATTAGGAGACGACTTATCACTCGATTTAGAAGAAGGTATAACCTCATACAATGCTGTCGCAAGCTCGTCACCTCCACTCTCTCCTACCAGAAGAGCAACTTTGCAACATAGCCCCTCTCCTGAGAACATAAAGGCTGCTTTATCAGCAGTTGATGAGATGAAGGTTAGCCATGACAACACTACATTTTTGACTCCGGTTAGAACTAAAGATAAGACGGGCAATCGCCAAAGAAGCAACACCGATCCATCTCCATGGTTTGGTAGTGCCTCGTATACTAAGGACGAGGGTGCTAAGGGTAGCAGAAGTACTACACCATTGCAGAGGAAGAAACGGTGGACACCAAAGACAGGGCTGAGAAAGAGAAACTCCTCATCCGAGTCACTATCAGGTCAGCAAGAAGAGTCTTCTAAAATATCTATGGATAGGTCACCGAACAAAACGAGTCAACAAGAGATTGGCGAAACATCGATATCTCGCAGTCTCTCTCTGCCAGATTTAGATCCTCATGGTCAGCTTCCCAATGGCCGCCAGCGCTCTAGTTCATATAACTTACCATTTGAGACATGTGATGGTAACTTGGTGCTGGACATTAATCCCAATGGTGCAAGTGATGACGAGGGAGAACCGAATCGCGAATGGTTCTGGCTGTGGGCATAGCTGTACGTAAACACTATACAGATAGATTAGGATAGGATTAGGCAATTAAAATACAACTATTTATACAATATTACTCTATTATATATGTGCCTCAATTCTCTTTCGTGAACAGAGGCAAACAACCTGCATATATCGTACAATGTTCGAGAGGATCATTAACACAACTCGACAATTCGACAACTGACTCTTCTTGGCTTGATTTTGCCATAGCAGTGTTGACACTCGACTCCTTCTCAGGCAATGGGGAAAACTCAACACTCGTCACTCCTTTCCCATCCTCAGGAATGTTGACAGGAGCTTTTACATTCTTTTGTTGAAGGTGTCTAAGGGTAGAGTTTGATAGTTCAGACTCGGTGCCGTTCAATGGGAGGCTAGCTTGTGTGGATTCCGTTGTAGTATTTGTTGGTTGTCGGTCTAGTGCGACTTGTTTTACTTCATCTTGAGGTTCATCGATGTTATCACTGTTTGGCACTGTTGTTATTGATACCACTTCTGTATGAGGAAGGAATGCTTTGATCTCCTTTTCATTGTCAGCGAAGCAGCATGCCTTTTCTTGACAAAGCAGCTGACACTCGTTATCCCCTTCAATGGTCTTTGAACTTTTTTTACAGCTGTGATTAATGTATTCTGCCAATTCCAACCCCTTCTTTGCATTCATGTTTGCTGCCGCATCCTTACTTGGTGGCTTGAGAGGTAGCAAGACTGCCTGTGGAAGAACAGAACATTGAGCTTTGTATTCTCGACATAAATGAGGCTGTTCGAACAGGCACGAACTTATGATATCATCAATAACAGGAGCCTCCTTATCATATTGACCCATCGTCTCAACGTCTGGATATGAGAGCTGCAACCTCCAAGTTTCAGGTATAGTCCACACCTTATATTCCTCAGAAATGAGGCAGCATCGACTAGGCAAACACGCTGCAATACACATGTCATAGCCATCTGATTGTGAAATCGATGACGATGAACAGATGTTTTGTAGATCGTAAGGAGGTGGCATGAAGAAGTCGGCGCGATTTGTAGCTACCACTGGAACTTCTGGCTCATCCTTTTGCGGTTCTTCGTTAGTAGTAGTTGAGGGTACCTTGGATGTCTGAGCAGCACCAACATCATCATTATCCTCATTTACCGCCTTCTCATCTACCTGCTCTTTGCCATCACCGCCACCACTTCTATTAACTACAACCTCACCAGCCCAAGTATTTACTTTCGTATTCTCTTCAACAGAATAAGCTAACCCACCAAGTTCTCCACTCTCACTTCGCTCTTCTGATTCCATCCCAATTGTAATTGCCATCACAACCAAAACAAGTAAGCATGATGCAGTCAACTTATGCTCTCCCAAAAAGCTACGGCACTTTCGTTTATATCCTGTATCATAGTAGGTGGAATGCTGTCGCTGCATTCCGTTCCCTCTGAATGATACATTCGACCTCGAAAAGCCAACCCGACCTGAAATCGTTCGTATCAACCTCATTGATTTATTCTCATCATCTTCGTCACTACTACCACCTAAGGAAACTCCAAAGCTTGATTCACCAACAGATGTATCATCATCTTCCCTTTCTTCATGGTCTTGAGAACCCCACAAGCTTTCGAATACCCATGAACCTCGCTTGTTCTGTTGCTTGGTACCAAGGTTCAGGGATCGTGCAGACGATATACTATCAAAGGTTGTTAACTTGTTATCAAGTGATGATCTTCTATCCCCTTGACTTGATGAGTCTAGTGCTTTAGATGGTTGCTTTGAATGTAATAATTCATTCTCTAAGATTTGTTCACTGTTGGAACTAAACTCTAATGTCTTGAGAGATGTTTCACTCTTTCTTAATGCACTTGACAACTCCTGACGCGACCCTGTAGATCCCCATGATATGTTAGATTCATCATCTTCTATAATAATTGCTGCACTTTTGTTATTGTTATTTAACATGTTAGATGATCGTCGAGTATTATCAGATTTAGGAGTTGGTGCAGATTTGATACTTGATTGACTTGTGAAACTCCTTCTACTTCCACCACCCATACTACTACTACTACCACCGGCGGCAGCATCAGCAGATGACATAGTCTTAGCCGAAGAGCGCAGTATATCATCTAAGTGTGGCATGTCAAGTGCAGTTTCACCTATCGAAGATTGACTTAACACACTGCTATTTCGTTTACTCTGTCGTCTACTGCCACTTCTACTACTATCTGATAATTGTCTACCACTCGATCTAGATATACTACCACTTGACCTGCTAGTAGTAGTATCAGATAATTGTCTTCTACTATTATGACTTAATCTAAGACTTTCTCTCCGTTGTTGTTCATTAACTTTTTGCAAATATCGATCAGTAGCCTCTAATTCGACATCAATTGATAGTGGCGTGGATGTAGTAGTATCGTTATCCATATTAGGCACATCCATTATATTATCAACATTATTATTGTTAGATGAAGTACTACCGGTAGATGATTTGCGAGTAAAGCTATTAGTATTAGTAGATGATTTATGAGTATAGTTTTCATATCGATTATTAACATAATCTCTACTTGACTTTTTCATTTGTTGTGTTTCTTTGTTTTGCAATTTCAATTGCCGTCGGCGTACTTGAGACTATCTTTTACACTCTGCGTGTATAGTATTTGATATTACACCTACTGATCCTGAATATATTTATTCAAATAGGTACATATACGGCTATGTACGATATCAATAATTATCAAGGGTACAATCAGTATGAGAAGACATATGTGTCTGTGTATCTTATTTTGCAATTTCAATTGCCGTCGGTATGCATACCCGAGAGACTATATTTACATGAGTGTAGTATATGATATCACACCAGACTGATATCCTCCATTATCAAGTAAAGGACTAACCATTTATTTACTGAGTTCGAAGTTAGATGAGATTATTGATTAGGTTAGAGATAGCCCGGGGGCGGGGCTTGGCACAAATAACTGTCTCATAAAATTAGTGACCTCAACTTGACAAAGAGGCCTACTTATTACTTATGGTATTCGATATAAACACTGACTATATGATAAGGGATTATACTAGTGTGTGTATATAGAGGAGGAGAAGATTTGTGGTGATATGAATGGTATGAAAGAGGTACCGCCAACCACAGGCTGCAATGGTGATATGAAAAATAAAGTATCACCACCAAAGGAGAAGGATGACGGTAGCAAACGCCCAATCAATGCAATGCCTGATATGACTGGAGTGACTATAACAGTATCAGCAGAGGAGACACTTCAGTTAACAAAAGATCGTGGTAAGAGTAGTAGGAGTAGAAGACGTGGGGATAAGAAGAAGGATAATGTTGTCACAGCAATAACTGATACGATTGCTCAATCTCCATCTACTACAAAACAACCATCCAAATCAACAAACTTAGAGTCAAGGGCAAATGTTGAAAAGGAATTTACTAGCTTTATTGCAAATTTATCATTAAAGAAATCTTCCGAATCTCAAATCGAGAGTATAGTGAAAGAAGGGGCCACTGGTGGTAAAATTATTATAGATGACCCAAGTCATACAGATGGAAATATAGAACAACAAACATCAGTTAGTTACAAGAAGCAACCTTCAAGTACTGTAGATATAGATTGTGAAACGAACGAGGCTGTTGGATTGCGTAAATCTGAATTCCTTGATAATACAATAATAGATACAGGATACAGTGAAGGCATAAGTAGTAGACGAGGCTCTGATTATGAAGGTACAAATACAATAGATGAGAACGATTCAATAACTTCATGGAGTAAAACAGCAGAAGATGATCAACAAGCATCTTCTTCTCAAACTGCTACACGAAAAGAATCAGAGAATACTGCTACAGAAACTACTGCAATAGAGAGTGCATCACCACAAGAAGACAGTGGAGATGTAGATGATTATAATAATAGCGGAGGTAGTGGCGGTAAGCCACTATCAGCACCGACACGTCTTCCATCGCGCAGAACACCAACACAACCATTTCATAGATCAAGTTTACGACAGAGTAGAGAGAAGGAGAAGAACTCACCTGCAGGTCATGGTGACAGAGGTGGTAGACCGGAGTTTAATAGAGGAATTTCTTGGGCATCATTAATATCAATGGAGTCTAAGAAGAAACAAAAAGAGGAACAAAAATTGAAACATACTACAACCAATAGTCCTGGACGGAGAAAGGGACGAGATCGGAATGAGCTGAATAGTTCACAAACATCCATAGCCACACCTGAATCTAGAATGAGTAGAAAAAGCCACACAAGTAGAGGAAGTTACAAAAGTGATTACAGTCGACGAAGTCAGGGTAGTAAAAGTTCTAAAGGTTCACGTAGTGTTAGTTGGAAGAATGAAACTGAAATGAGTATGGCATCATGCAAAGATCCCAAGTACATACGAAAACAGGCAAAAGAAAGATTTGAAAGAGGTATACATTACGCAAAGAGAGGCAAGTTTTCAACGGCAAGGGAACGATTTTTAATGGCGTTGCGGTATAGAGTTATGCATTATGGACCAATACATCATAATGTTGCCGCGGTTCATGAAATGTTGGGTCAAGTTAACTTTTTCCTCAGCGAGGAGGCGGATGAAGATGAGTTTGAAGCAAGTCTAGTTCGTCGTAGTAGTGGGGGAGAGAAAAGCGATGAAGATCAGCAGTCAGGAGGGTGGGATGTTACTTCACTCGAGAACGAAACGAGTAAAAGTCGATCGAATGTATATCTTCAGAAGGCAGCCATGCATTATCGAACAGTCCTTGATATATTAGGGTCGAAGAACAAGGCAGTATGTGACGGATCAATCACGACAAAGTCTTCTACAAAACAGTCAATAGCGAATAGTTCGATTAGCAGTGTTGGTGGCGGATTTCCCCATCCTTCCTCTGATGCTGTTGCTGCTGCTTCATTCAAGTGGTCAAAGATTGCTGATACTTACAAAGAGATAGATGAAGAAGATGATAGTGATGATGACGAGGACAACCATCAACCAAGTGAGAGTTTACTTGAGATTATACACAGAGTACAGCATAAGTTATCATCCCTCCCAGTAACAATCACATCAAAGGGAGGTAAGACAAGGTCATATGTATCTGGATTTCTAAGAGATGAGAGTCTGGAGAACTAGCGTAGAAAGGGGAATCAATCCTTGGTTGTGGTTTGGGGTTGAAAGAAGGAACTTTAGCACTAAACTAGAACTGTCTATGAGAGTCAGTCCTTTAGTATATGAGTATCAGTAGACACATTCCTCTAATTCCTAGAGCCTAGAGCTATGGTACTGAATCTATTTACTAGTGATAATTCCACCGTGGAATGTCAAAGGATACCTTTTGATTTTTTGGTATGTATCCTTCTAAATTTCTTCTAACACTTCTATTCATTGGACAACGGCGTGCGGTGGCTTATTAGACTGTGTCATAAACCGATAGGAGACTTGAAAGAAAGCGTTCTATATTATATATCTGAAACTTGCGTTCCTATTGTTTGTGTTGGTGTAGTACCATTGTTCAGAAACGGAGCATATCTTTTGCAATAATGAAAACTTCCAACAACAAAAATATGATAAGATTGAACACGACATCATCAATACTATTCCTAGTAGTACTGATATGTTCATACTACGGCTGTCAAGCACGTAAATTGGCAATGTTATCAAGACGTTATCGTCATAATACTGCTGCTAAATTGAATACAGACAGTAGTCTACACGGATTTCCATCATTCATATCTAATGAGGTATTCTTGCATAGAGGTGGATCATCTGCTAGTAACAGTGATCAAGAGGAGGATGATAATAATACTAACAGTGAAGAACTAGTTGAAAAATTAGAAGATATAGATCATAAGGTACACACCGAAGAGAATAATATACAGGTAACATCCACTGTACAGTCCAATACAGCTGCATCACAAGATGGGGAAGTTACAGTAGAAACTGTAAATACTGCTTCATCAACAACGTCACCACAACATAAAAAGTCAAATGCAGTAGGTGATCCAGATGGTAATTCCTCAGACGATGAAAGTTCAGATATAGATGATGAGGAATTAGAAGAGTTGGATGAATTTGAAAAAGAGTTAATGATGGCAGAGTTGAAGAAACAACGTGAGTTATTAGAAAGAGAAGGTGGTGATTCTGGATTTGATACATTGGTAGAATTGGCAGAACGACGGGGTGATATGCAACGTAAAATTGAGGAGATGGAGAGGGAGTTGAATAGACGTAGAGGTGATATGAATGATGATATTATTAATGATGATGTAGATGGTTTGGAGATTGATTTAGATGTTGAGATTGAATTGGAATTAGATGAAGAGATTGAGTTGGACGATTTAGATGATGATTTAGATGAAGATGATGGCTCTACTTCATATCATCTAGCAGGGACAAATGTTACCAAGGAAGATGAGGTACTCAAACGTCAACGAAAATATAAACGAGGATCAATCTTCAAGGGTTCTTCTTCTTCCAAGAATAGAAAGACATCGTCCACAGTGAAGAATCCAATTCCACAACCAGTCAAACCTCCAGCAATACCAACAACCATCTCTTCTCAAACTTTTGACAATATGCTAATGACCGCATTTCAATCAATGATATACTTACCACCACCTTTGCCTCGATTACCGTCACCTGAGGGATCTATTTCTTTACGGAACATCGATGTTTCTGCACGTCGGCGATTAGATCGTAGAACATTATATCATGGACTATTAGCGGAGCTGGGTGGTTCTCATCATCATGTACATAAAGACGGTAAAAGTGATAAGGAAACAACTTCCAAGGATAGCTCGATTGATTCAATGATTCGTCGGCGGTACCTTGACACCGAGACATCTCGATCACTAAAGGGTGCATTAAGTTTGGCATGTCAACCAAAATGGAGAGAAAAGTTGATTGCAGATGATAGCACTTCTTCCTCCATAAAGAAAGATGATAGTACAGAGGATGCACCAATAACTTGGCATCGTGGGGGTGTATGTCTCTTCCCAGCTAATGACGATGGAAGTATATCATCGTCAGATGATGATAGAAGGGGATTTCAACAACAGCAGCCGTCATTCATGGGACCTCAACAAGGTATGGAAGGTGAAGGGGGACAACCACCACCAGGTTTCTTTGGTCCAATGCAAGATGAGGAGGATAGCGGAGCACCAACTATCCCAAAACCATGGCGATGTACAATGGGAATGCAGGAAACTGTTGCAATGGCATTAGCACATTCATTGTCATGCGGAGTTGCACTGATTGATGATGAAACATTGAATGGGGTTCGCGAATCGGTGGAAGGATCATTATCAGAGTTGGCTGCAACAACAAAGAATGATGGAGAGAATGGGAAAGAAGAAGATGTGCCTACGATTAATCCAGAGGAACTTCGTAATGGTGCATTGATAGAACACTTGGTTCGTCTTGCCAATGGTGGAAAGCTTAGATACAACGAGATTGGTTCAAATACCGAGTCAAATGTGAACGATAAGAAGAAGTCTTCAAGCTTTGGCAAGATATCTGATAGAATGACACGTGATATGGATTTAGGGTTGGATGATTCAAGCGATGATCTTGCTGTAGAAAGCTTGCGTTTGATGAAGGAGGATGAGGAGCAATGGTTCGAACCTATTGCAGAGTCAATAGAAGAAGACGAAGTAGATGACACGTCCGACGATCAAACCCCACAATCACTAGTGTTGTTCCTTAGAAGTGATTCATCCTCATCAATACTCAAATCTAAGAGTGCCGTCGAAACACTGGCTCAAGAATGTGTGAAAAAGGATGGAATACATTTACTCATGCTGGGAGGAAGAGGTATTGATGCATCTAGTACAACCCTGCCTTCTCATGGATCGGATAGTCAAGGAGAAGTCGGTGTGGCCAATGGGAGAATGAAACAACCAATGAGTAATAATCAACAGGGTGGATCACCCTTTTCATTCATGGGACAACCTCAGTTTAATCAAAAGTTCAACGGGCAACCGATGAATCAGCAGGGAGGATCATTCAGTGGTGCCAATAATGCAAATGCTTCCGGAGAAAATGACCCGGAAGGTTCACGTCGGTTCAACATCTTTCTAGCAAGAACTGTCGACCCCACGGGCAAGCCTCAGATTATGGGTACAATCGCTCCTCCACAAGCCGGTAATCTATTTCCAACAATATTAGCAAATATGGCCAAGGAGAATATACGCAAACTTCGAGAGGAGGGGATTGACGAGGATAATGAGCAACAGGCAATGTTCATGAAGCAGATGGAAGATCTTGCGAACCATGCCCAACAGCACATGGGAAATGTACAAAACACCGATGGCGGTAATAATGGGGCTGGTATTGCACCAAACGCGGCCTTCTTCAATGCAACGATTACTAGTCCGTTTGGCAGCGAGATCTTTAATAGAATGGGACAACAAAATGGAGAGGATGGATCACCTGGAGATCAACCACCGCAGTTTCAACAACCTCCACCAGAAGCCGTACAACGAGCCATACGAGATGCCATGAGTGGTGTTATTGAAAGATTAGCTCAAATGTCTGCTAATGCATCCAACAAAGATGGCAAAGGAATATCACAAGGAATACCAATGAATATTGCCAGGGCATTCTCTCAAGTCCTTTCTAATGAGAACTTGCGCCGTGGTATTGCAGAGAATTTATCCCGTGCAGCTCCAGCATTAATAGATCCTCGATGTCAGGGTGTCATGTTGAGTGTATATGTACCGCCGGGCCCAGATCATCCGAATAAGGGCATGATGCCAGGAGATCAATTCAAGCAGGGCAGTGAACAAAGTAAGCAACAAGCTCAACAGCAACAGCAAGCGACTAATGCTCAGAAGAGTAGTGAACTACCACAAGGAATGGGAGGATGGTTGAACAAAATTCTCTCCCCAGATAAAGGCAATAATAAATCTGATACCGAAGACGAGAAAGTGTCCATCTCTACTGTCGAATCTGATGATAACGTCACCGATACAACCGTTAGTACTCCATTGGAGGGCGAGGAAGGTGTTGAAGAGGAGATAACCAAGCCTCTAGAGGAGAAGGATTCGTCTATCGAGCAGGAAGAAGATTCGGCAAAGCCAAACAAACATCATTCTTCATCATCAAGGAGTAAACGAAGCAAGCGAGAGAAGAGTTATGATCGAGCTAGAACACTTGCTGTTGCGGCCGCTGCATTGGCTGGAGCAAAGAAGAATCGTCATGAGAACAGACAGGGAGCTGGTGGAGGAAAACAGAATCTCAAACTAACTCCTGAACAAAAGGGAGAGCGAAACCTTATCCGTCTTCAGGCACTGTGTAGGCATATGCCCATCACCGCACCGGTTGATCCTGTTCGTCTACGCTCATGGGACGCTTGGGGCGATCGCGAGGAAGGATCAATTTATTTCAAAGCAAACAAGCGTTCATTAGCATCTCATTTGAATAAAAGAAACTTGAGTATAGATTCCAAGTCTGGAACAAAAGGTGCTGGCATCGTGTTAAGGCAAATGATGAGTGTACGTGATATTGACGAAGAAGAGATGGAGGAAGTTATCAAGTGTAGTGTAGAGATTGAAGCTGGTAAAAGTCAACGCCACAACATATGGGGAGTTGCAAAGTCAGCCTCCTCTATTGCCAAGCCATCGCTTGCCACTGACAAGTCCTTGGTGAACTTCCTTTCTGATGGTGTTGTTGATGATGATGATGATGATGATGATGTAGTGGATTCAGAAGAAGTAGTGAAAACCCAATACATTCATCCCAACAGTCTCGAATCAGCACTATCATTAATTTGCGGAGTGAGTCCAACTCCTGGATCACATGGATCAATGTCATCATCAGGAAGTAGTGTTCTTGCATCTCACAGAAGCAAGGAAGATCTCATGGCACTTGCAAAAGATAAACACGAAAGGGCACTTATACCTAATGTATGCTCACCACACGATATTGGAGTGACCTATGATATGATTGGAGGTTTGGGTAATGTCAAGGAGTTACTCAGACAAAGTATTACATATCCACTAAAGTTTCCACACTTGTATAGCGAGGGAATTGCCAGAGAAGCAGTCAAGGGAGTATTGCTATTTGGACCTCCAGGTACAGGAAAGACGATGCTCGCAAAGGCGGTTGCGACAGAAGGAGGTGCAAGTTTCTTGAGTGTAGATGCATCGTCTGTTGAGAATAAATGGCTGGGTGAATCAGAGAAGAATGCGAAAGCTGTATTCACTTTGGCTAGACGACTTGCACCGTGTGTTGTTTTTATCGATGAAGTAGACTCACTCTTGTCTAGTAGAGAAGGAAGCTCTGACGATTCCGCTCATGGGACATTGACAAGTGTCAAGACTGTGAGTACTTTCTTGTCTTTTTCACTGCGTTGTTTATACCTTGCCTATTCGTCTAACATTGTGATATCCTTCACTGCATCCTTACTCTTTACTCTTTATTTATCAGACTATGATGAGTGAGTGGGATGGTCTCAATTCTGGAACTAATGGCGTCACCGGTTCCGATAGAGTTGTTGTTATTGGCTCAACTAATCGTCCATTCGATCTGGATGAAGCTGTTCTAAGGCGATTTCCTCGAAGAATATTAGTCGATCTCCCAGATCTTGAAACAAGACGAGAGATTCTTGAAGTTACACTTGCAGAGAACAGATTAGGTGGCGATGTCAACTTGACAATGATTGCAGAGAAGCTTGAAGGATACACCGGTTCTGATCTCAAAGAAGTCTGCCGTGAGGCTGTAGTTCAAATAAGTCATGAGCAAGCAAGGATGTTGGATAGAGGGGAACTTCTAGATGACGACGATGAAGAGTATTTAGAGAATGTTGGATCAGGATTTCAAATGTTGCGACCTGTTACCATGCAAGACTTTGAATCAGCAATGAAGAAGCTTAAGCGAAGTGTCTCGGAAACTGGCCGCGAGTTGGCAAAGGTTTGGGAATGGAATGATGAATATGGTGAAATAAAAAAGACCAACAAGAGGAATGTTCTTCCACAGATGATGAACATGTTCCTGTAAGGCTAGGGGTAAAAAGTAGATTGACAAATATTGTAGCAATGCAGGTATGTAGTTATGATGAACCTCAATCTACCTCAATCAAGTGTGCCGCACTAGTGGAGCGCTCTGAGGCACTTACATTACCTGCGGCTATTTAGATATGATGCACTAAAGAAAGAGGAGAAGAGTTTCATTGACTGATTTATGATTGCAGACACATTGTCCAGTAGATAACGAGTACAATACTTTATCAACTAAGTTGTCTATCTTTGAAACATAACTTCTAATCTTACTAACCACCACCATTGTTTGGTGCTTGCATTGATGCCATCATCTGCATCATCTGATTCATTTGTTCTTGCTGTTGTCTTATCATCTCTTGCATTTGTTCTACACTAGGGTTATTGTCAAGTAAGTTATTCCCATTATTCGATGGAGGAGCCATTGTTGTTGGCTGGGGAGGTGGTGGAGGAGCCATTGGTGGTGGCGGCGGTGCCATCGGCGGTGGAATGGGAATACTTGTATTGTTATTATCATGACTACTACTACCTCCCATTGCCATCCCGAATGTGTCAGATGTTGATACATCATTGTGAGCATTATCAAATACTGATATGTTATTTGTAGTCGACGAAGCCTGAGAGACTGGTATCAAATCATCCATTGGTGATATATTTGAGCTATTCTGCTGCATTATTGGTGCTTGATGGGGATGAGATGGAACACCTGCAAAAAATCCAGCAGCTATTTGCATCTTTCTCGATTTCTCAGCTTGAGCTTCTTCTTCATCAGCTTTTTGTTGCAATGAGCTTTCTTGGAGAGAGCCGATTGGTGTACCTTGCACTCCTCCCATGGCTCCCATTGATGATACATCATCATGTTGCAAGTCACTAAAATGGGTAGTACTGGATGGCGGCGGTGGAGGAGGTTCTATTGGAACGCTATTGGAGGGGGCTCCTGTCTCTCTCATCCCCGTCACTAAACTTGGACGCAAGTCAAAATTGGTATTGTTCATTCAAAATTGGTATTGTTCATCACGCCTCCATTATTCATCGGAGCAGAATTGCTCTGTCCAGTAAGTTCGTGACTATTAGTATTTCCGCTGGGCATATTTGATTGGGTAGGCATGTGTTGTGGTATAGTACTATTCACATCTGAACTGAAGCCCAAAAGATCTGCACTACCTCCTTGAGTTGCTGTGTCGTTTGTTGATGCTATCGGAGCGGTTGACGACATTCCAAATACATCTACTTGAGGAGTAGGATCTGGGTTGGAAGAAACAAAACCCAGTAGATCTTCTCCAACGTTATCGATGGTAGTGTTTCCAACAGCCACATTGGTATCACCAAGTAAGTCACCTTCTAATAAGTCACCAACTCTCTCTTGCTCTTCTCTTTGCATCTCTTCTAGATATTCTAATGCCTCTTTCAAAGCGGCTTCCTTCTTTCTGAACTCAGGATCGGACTCTATATTGTTCTTCTCCAACTCTTCTACCTGTCTTTGACGTGTATATGGATCATCAGTAAAACCCTTCTTCAAGGATCTTATCTTTTGTTGTCGTTTGCTCTTGTGTTGCTCTAATTCATATCTTGCACTATTGATCATATCCTCAAGACTGTTGGCAGCACCTACAACCTTGCCTCCTTTCCCTTGAGTGACACCTCCACCGAAACTATCAACGGCACTAGAACCAGCCAGGTTACTTTTAGTTTGCCTTAGTCTTTGTTGCTCCATTGCTTGCTTTTGCTTGAGAACTTTCGCCTCGGCTGCCATCTTTTCTTGTAATAATCTATATCTTCCTTCATCTGTAATGTATCCTACTTGCTTTTTACTCCCAATGGGCACTAATGACCCTCCTTGTTGTTGTTGCATTCTCAATTGTCGCAAATTGTTTGGTTGACAAACAATACTGTACAATTTACTTGCTGCAGTTCGAACGGGATAACCTTTGTCTACACTCCCGCCTCTTAATTTCAACATGGTAGCCGTAGCCTTGGTACCAAACTGCGCAAGTTGATGCTGAATCCCATCCGTAGATAGTACTATATCATTCTCACCACTTGCTCTACCTTCATTATTCAATATCTGTTCTACCATTTGTTGTTCTATTAATGCAGTATTCAATTTGCGTAGGGGCTCGACAGCCGTTTCAATTCTATATAATAACTCTCCATTCATTACACATGTTTCACTTCCATGTAGTAGCACATGTTGAACGAGTGATATAGTCTTTGTTAACGCCAATACAGAATGCTGTGTATATCTACTCAATGTCCAATCAATGACTAATTCCCATAACTCATTAGCAACTGATTCACCGTGTGTTCCACCTCCCAATGCATTGATAGTAGTACCATTCTGACCATAGGCATTGTGATATCCATATGTGTAGGACGCGGCTCTGTTCATATCTAAAGTATTCATATATTCAACTTTATCATCAAATAATGAATACGCTACTGTTCTTTGTATCTCGGTAGGTCCTCGATAGTTGGATGTTGCATTGTATACTAAATTTTGTAACTTAGTTTGTGTTTGTTGTGGTGTTGTGGTTGATGGGAAGAGATTTAATGTATTATTCAATACGTTGTTCATTTCGATATAAGATTTTTTTGCAACAGCCCTCCTTTAGGTGATGTATATGTATGTATCAGATCCTCGCCCACTCTAGCTCTCAAACCACCAACGACGATACATAGACTCTTCCTCTTTTCCTTTGTAAGAGTTTGTTGCTATACTAGCAGCTATTCAGCAAGTCAACATCAATCCTATGGTATCAGCCAGCTCCATTTTGCCTGTTTTTTGATAGCAATTGGCCCACGAAGACAAAGTATTTGTAAGTCATTTATGGTATTCTTAAGATACGCTTGATCGTATTGAAGTAAATCCTGACATACTTTTTCACTAACAAAACTAAGGTATACTAGCGGCCTATTATGGCGCCGATATATACGGCGGATTACTATTTTATACGGTGTTGTTGAGTAATATATAAGCCATGATTGCTGTCTGATGTGAGGTGGATTTTGTTGGGATTGATTTGGTCATGAGGCAAAGAAATGAGCACAAGTTGTGTTGCAATTCAAACAAGATGATAACGGTATCATTGCAATCAATATCAGACCGCTTAAATCATTATTGGATTGGGTGTATCTGTTAGTATTGTAGGAAATATGCGGTTGTCTATTTTATTGCAATTTTTATGTATCTAACCTATCTTTACTCTTTTACAATAAATAACAGATTACACATTATACTTTCAAAATGGCCAAGTTAAGTCTTCTTCTCCTCGCTGCTATTGTGGCAATCTCCACGGCATTTGCCCCTGTTTCACAGAGTACTACTCGTATGAACAGAGTCTCATTCACACCAACGGTTGAGGAAACAACCACTGCTCTTGCCATGGCTGAAGATATGACATGGGAGGGTGAATACCCACCATCCAAGGTTCTTGGTCCCATCATGTCTAAAATGCCATCAGGTGTATTAGCTATTGTTTCCATGGCCTCCTTGGGAGTATGTGTTTACTCGTGTGTTCAATCTGGATTACTGCTCCGGGAACCTGGTGCTATTGAGGATGGATCATGGGTTAAGTGGTATTACATTGTTGAGGGATTGGGAGGTCCTTTAGCTTGGGGAACACACGTTGCTAGTTGGATCCAACGCAAGAATGGAATGTAAATACATCATTGATGAACCTTGCGAAACAAAAATATATATACTGAAGACCTTTTTATTTCAATTGAATTAGCAGCCAACCTTAATGATCATCAGAGAATAGGCTGCCGAGTAACACAAATTATTTCTCTGGAAACAACTAATCATTCACTCGGTAGAGTTAGGAACTAGATATGATACTCTGCCACTCAAATGCACAAATCTGTGCACCACTGCAATACATGTCATCTTTGAATAGTCAATAGAGGTGATATTCTTCTTACAATAATCCTAAATTATTCTGGGAAGTTCTAACTCTGTGTGGTCTATCTTACTAATGGCAGAACATCGGCAAAATTCCCTTTCAACACAATGCTGTATGTTTTCTCTGAGACCTGCCAATCCAATGTATCAGTTTCAACCTTTTTTTCATATTTCCCAATTCATTGTGATATAATTTAATATTTCCATCCTCTACTCATATAATATCTACGCCCGCGCTGCCATACTATCTTCTGGCCCTGAGCCCCCTGGTACCAATACAGCAACATGATTACCATTTAATAATATCTCTGCTTTTAATTCCTTTTTAACAATAACACTCTTATCACGTGGATCGGGCGAATACTCGACGGCATCATCTAATACTAAATTAACATAATCATCAAATCCGCGAAGTATACCGGTTAATTCAGTCTGACCTCGCATTAGTATCCATATTGGTGAGCCTATTGCCTTGTCAATTAGTTCTAATGGTAGGATACGATTGGACATTGTTATAATATTGGTTTCTTTATATGAATGAAGATATAAATTTTGTGGGGGTGGGTAAAGCCTTTTGCAATAATTTTATATGCGCAATCTAATAGGCAGCTGCCAAATTACCACTAATCACAATGATAAATGAACAGTAATGAAGAACTATATGATACTTGAAGCTTTATAAATGGAAGTACAGGAGGGATAGCGGCTGCACTGCATAGACTTTATGTGAGAGTTTGAGATGAGACGTTTAATAGCCAAAAAAGGATATCAATTCTTTAGAACAACCCTCTCACCTCTAATTTAGTTAGTGTGGTCATATTATGTTTACCATTCTATCATCTCTTAGTTACTATTCTTTGCAATGAAGCAGTTCAATATCACATTGATCCTACTCGTAGTGTGTTCATTGGTCGAGGCATTTATCCCTCAGATACGTCGTACTTCAAATGTTGGAAGACTAGCCGCTTCAGCAGAAAAGAAACCATGGGAAATATTTCGATTCATAACTCAATCATCTAAGTTTATCAAACCACCGTCTCTTCCTTTTACTCGACAAAAAGGATTGAAACGTAAAGTTCTACCGGGTATGTATGTGTAGCATATACGATCTTATGTATAACTTATGTATGAATGTATGATTGTATATGTTCATGTCGTATAGCTTGTGTTCACTATATCTGTTTCTCATTTATTGTATACTCTATCTATAGGAGAAGTTCTTTGGAGTCCGTCTTCTTCCAACAATTTCTTTACATTTGCACCATTAGATGATGTAGTAATGGGCGGAGCATCTAGTAGTAAAATCGATAATAATACCGGCATTTGGGGAGGAACTGTTACAGAAGCAAACAATGGAGGATTTGTAGGCATTAGAAGCACACCATTTAGGGATAACATGTCTCTTGATATGAGTAGTTGTGAAGGTATTGAATTGAGAATAAGACAGGGCAATGGACGAAGGTTTAAATTCGTTACTAGAGATTCAACAGACTTTAATGGAATATGCTGGGCTACAATGTTTGATGCAAAGAAGAATACCGAGTCTACAATACGTATTCCATTTGCAAAGCAAGTGCCGACAATATTTGCCAAGACTGTATCTAGAAAGACGTATGACAATACAAATACAGTCGGCTTCCAACTTGCCTACTCTAAATTTGCTTACGATGAGGAATTGAATGATAATTTTGAGCTTGGAGAGTTTGTTTTACAAATAACAGAGTTGAAGTCATACTAAAAGCTGACCATGTCTAGTTTATTAATCTATAGCTTCAGTCATTATTGAAGCCATTCTTTTGCTTGTAATATCTTTGTTTTTGTATAGATGATAGAGACCACTATTGAGTCTATAATCACTGATATTTACATTTTCATGTAAAGCTCCGTACCATACTAAAGAAGCTTTAAGCAAGCATCTCTCTTATGACCTTCGTCACCACAATATGAACATACTAACAAACTCTCCCCCCTACATTCCTTCTTTGCTTTCAACTGTCCCAAAGTATAAGCACGGATGACTCGTTGTTCAAAACATTGTCCAGAATGTGGGCCAAACTTCTCATTGTTCTCAATATCATTTGGAATTAAAAAGTGATTACGAATAAACCTGTATGCTTTCAAACTTCCTTGGTCTAATTGTAATTCTCCACGATGACGATAATCTAAACTTTTGTACATGTGATCTTGATCCAACTTCTTGCTGCTCTTAAGTGATTCATCATTAGAATGATAGTACAAACTACTACTACTGTTGTTGCTTGAATCATCATCAGAACTCATACCATCGGGAGGTACCAATTTACGAATCACATCTTTCTTCTTGTTATCTTTTTGTTTCGGAACAAAGAACTTTTCCAGCCCAGTTTCTGGCGTAACCTTTGCAACAATATCCTTTTGTTCAACAGTTCTAGCAATAGTAGAAGGTGCCGTAGTTTTGGAAGTCTTGAGGTATGGATTCCTCACCTGTGTACGTTTTGCTGATTTGTTTGTTGATTCTGACATAATAGAAGGTCGTCACACTGTTGTTAATCTCTTTTTCAATGTTAGATATCTTTTGATTCAAAAAAATCGTCACGGTATCTTTGCTTTGCTAGCCGTCTATCAACTATAGATGCCAAATATAAATTGCACTGTATAATAAAGTAAGTGAGATAGTTGCTTCAATAATTGTTGTAATTGTCACCTTATCTCTTTCAATTAAGTCTACAACTATCGATTGAAATTGTAACAAGCAAGCTATCTACTCAAAATCAAAATTTCATTCCGGTATCCTAGGTACATATCTATCACAAACCCCCGAGACGATACTACTCATACACCAACAGCAACAGTATGGTAATTGATTGCACAAGAAGCCACTACTCACTACCCCTTTTGTTTGTGTTTGCTGCTTGGTGCATTGTCTATGCTATCAACTCTTAGTAATCTTTGTAGGGCCTCTTTTAAGTGTATGGTATCTTTGTTGTTGTGATCCAATTACAGACAAGATGAGATACTGTACTTGATGAGCACATTGCATACTAAACAAAAAGTTTTATCTTTAAACAAATCAACTGCTCTAAACATTTAAACACAGGCATCCAATTACTTCCACTTCAAGACAGATTATAAAATACAAACCTAAGCACGAAGATACTCATATTGATTCAAATACACTCATTTGTTCACTCTCTATTACAACTTCTTTACTTTCCCCCACTCTTGATATCCTTGAGCTCAAATCCATGACCTTGAAATGGAGGTGGAGCTGAATATATATCCTGTGCTGTCAATGCCTTGGGCTTCACTACTGCTGATAATACGGGTGACAACTCCATCGCAGACGGTCCGAAGCTAAACCCCTCATCCTCTCGTGCTGATCGTAATGACTCTTCCAAATCCCAGTTACTTAGATCGAGGTAGGCTTTTGCTTCGACCAGTTCCATGGAAGGAATCTCTGCCACAAATGCATACAGCTTGTACTCTTTTGAACTGCGATCTTGCACCCGAATCATCATCCCCTTAGATCCCTTACTGATGGGTATCTTGAGCTTTTTTGGTGCCATTTGTATACTGTTACCACTGAAGTTATTCTCCATTCTTAGCTTCGTTGCTGATATCTTATATGCCAGGCATAATCCTTGCAGAGTATCAGTTGGTAGAACTACATGCTCAAGACATTCCCCTTTATATTCCTCCAATACAAACCTATTCTTCAATACAGAAGGCGATGCACTTCTGAATGAACAACCACTGATGGAACCGTTGAAAGAGATTACAATAGCTGATCCACTACGCTCTGAGATAAGCTCCCACTGTTGTGAATCACCACCAGCACTGTTGCAAATTGATGATATTTCTTCATTGTCGGCTGTCTTCTCTTCAGATACTTCATCTAACGAATTGCACCGTTTGACAAACTGTTCTTTGGAATTGCACCGTTGCAGTACACTTGTTATATTACAGCAACCACTTGGTGCGATGTCATCAAATTTGTCAGTATCTTCCGATAAAGCAGATGCGGCTAGATCAGTTTCTTTGTCTTCGGATAGTTTCAAAGAGGTGATGCTATCTGCATCTGCTAAAGCTGTCTGATCCTTCATCTGATCCTTCACTTGTTTAGTCTTCTTCTTTTTACTATCACAGCTTGCCTTGTCTTCTTTCTTCTTCTCAATATTTGACCCTTGCTTTGTCTTTTTTACTGCTTTACTACTAGCCTTACTCTTTTTCTTCTCCTTCCCACTGTCCTCTTTTGTTTGATGTACTTCATCAGCAACAGTATCCTTTGTTACCTTCTTTTCTCCATTCTTGGCATCCTCCCTCGATGGACTACATGAAGGCGATGATGATACAACACCGATGGGCTCTCTAGTTATAACAAACTCAACCTTCTTCCCCTCTCGTTCGACAACCACATTACAAGAAGTACCTTTCGGACCTCTTATGACAACTGCAACATCATCCGGCAAATAAACTTTACCATCATCAAACCTTTTCTTATCTACTTCAATAATGATATCCCCAGGTTGTAATCCAGCCTTGGCAGCGGGACCATTAGGTTCGACTGAGTCGACACCTACTCGATTATTCTTTGGTGTATCGAGGGATAAATTAATACCGACACCATAGAAACTAGTACCTGGTTTGGCTTTAACAACATTAAGAGTCCACGATACGAATTTATTTCTAATCTCTTCCGCCATTATATACTTATGACTAATTCCCCTTCTATAATTATTCTTGATAGGTGTCAACTAATAAGATACCTGATGATTGCAATTGCAAATTGTTGTTTTGCAATAAGTATCTTTCTACTGTGTATATTCAGAGATGAATCCACCGACCTATTCACTACTATTGCTAATAAGTTGATTAATCTCAATGCCGCTATCAATATTAGTCGTCGCCGCTAAAGGCTGCTCCTTTGTGATGGGGGAGGCGCCACGGAGATATGTTCTATACATCAAATGGGTTGGTACGTAGAACAGACTCACTAATGATAAGAATTGACCTCACCTAAACAACTCTTTGCCAACTCACAACCCATCATGATGAAGCTACTACTATCCCTTGTTTTAGCTGCCACGGCGGGGGCATTTAATGCTCCTATATCCACCTCTACCTCTATTAGATATCAGTCGTCAATTTTGGCCGCTTCAACAATTCGCATGCCTGAGGAAGAACGTAAGTATTGTGCAACTCTTCTTTTTTTATTTTTATGTTTTGTATTGCAAAGAGTCATATTCATATACTAATCGCTTGTCTTTCCTTCTTATACATAATAGCTGGTCAAGAACCTGAAAAACAACCACAAAAGCCACCCAAACCTTCACCTCTTTTACCAACAGTTGAGGGTGGATCAGGACAACTTGATGTTATCTCTCGATTATTAAAAGATCGTATTTTACTATTGGGTACAGATGTTAATGACGAGGTAGCTAATGTATTGGTTGCACAATTATTATATTTGGCAAATGAAGATCCCGAGAAGGATATTACATTATATATTAATTCACCGGGTGGTAGTGTTTCTGCTGGATTAGCAATTTATGATACTATGCAGTTTATCCCATGTGATGTTCAAACTGTATGCTTTGGTATGGCGGCTAGTATGGGCGCCTTTTTACTAGGAGCTGGTGCTCCAGGTAAGCGTAAAAGTCTACCAAACTCCCGAATCATGATTCATCAACCATTAGGAGGTGCACAAGGCGCGGCCGCTGATATTGAAATCCAAGCAAAGGAAATATTATTCGTCAAGGCATGTTTGAATAAGTATATTGCACAATACTGTGATCAGCCTGTTTCAAAGATTGAAGAGGATACTGATAGGGATTTCTTCATGACACCAAATGAGGCATTAGATTATGGTATTATTGACGAAGTTATCAAAACCAAGACAAGTCATATTCCATTACCGGCCATGCCAAGTTTGAAGATGTAAGAAGAATGTGTTTACAGGGGGATATAATGATAGAGAGTCTGGATGAACGAGAGGGATAGATATGATTATTATCGGGGATATTCTGTTTATGTCGGGACACAATATTTTATTCTTAAAAACTCTACCGGGTATCTCCTAAGTAGAAAGATTGTGCATTTATATAAAATAGTGCGGTCTAAACTACAATAGAATATGTTAGAGATGCTTACTACTTTTAAACGGGGAGAATCTCAATATGGAAGTTCAGTTTCTCTTTATTTAGCCAATACAGTATGAGTCAACCCAATGTCAAAGTATGAGGCAATCTCAAAGGATACCTTTGGCTCATACTTCTTCTTTATGTCAAAAAGAATAATTTTGCAATGATGATGTGTGAATAGACCTAACCTCTTAGTGGCCATAATAAGCAATATCGCGCTCGTTGCAACCCCTAATAGTTGCCTATAATATTAGAAGAAACCACAATAAATATCCGCTGTCGAGACTGCCAGGGATAATCTATTTTCGGACTCCTAAACAACAAAGTTCTAAACTATTAAGGTGCACCTACTTCACATACACCTTGACTTCTAACCATCATGGACGACACATACATCTTCCCTCCATCTCGTGTTGAGGATGAAAAAATGCTAATTGCAAATGTGATAAATAATCAATTATCATCTGATGATACGTCAGTCTCCTCTGCCGCCGCCGCCGCCGAAGCTGACGTATTATGGGATGAGGATAGTAACAATGATGAAGACATTAATGTTATGGATGAAGATGAAAGTATTATTGATAGTGATAGTGAGGATGAAGAAGACCTATCAGACGATGAATACCCATATTATGAATCAGAAGATGATGGGGGTGTCCTTAATGAAGAGACATTACACAAGATTAAGGATAATAATCCAGAGGTTACCAACTTAGTTGTCCGTAGGTTTTCTACCGCGGTACCTGCAAAGGATGCAGGGATATATGTTGGTCAAAATACCAACCTAAAAAAACTAACCATCAAGGGTGGGGATAATACGTGGGAGGGTAATCCAGCACAAGTACAAGAATCACATCAAATATTCTCTCAAGGTGTTGCAAACAATCGAAGCATAGAACTCTTATCAATACAAGAATGTTCTTTGGATAGTGGTTCTTCTGATGTATCAACGTTACCCTCATTCATTCAAAACAATGACAATCTTCATACCCTGGAAATTGTAGGTTGTGATATCGGTCATACAAAAGCCCATCTACTTGCAGCATCTTTCTTAAAACGCAGCAAGACTTCATTTCTAAAGATATCATTAGATGCCAATAGGATTAGTGACATGGTTGGTCAAGAATTAGTTGATTCATTATTGGGACACACCAACCTTGAATGCCTATCATTGGGTGACAATGAAATTAATATCCAGACTTGTTCAGCACTATCTAAATTACTAACAAGTACCAACACAAAGTTAGCAGAAATAAATCTTGAGAACAATCATATTAATGATGAAGCAACGTCAATATTAACAAATGCCTTGAATAAGAATAAAGTTTTGAAGAAGTTGAATCTAAGTTTCAATTGCGATATCACACAACAAGGATGGCAAATATTCTCAACATGTATGCAACAAGGAGGCTCTATAATTGAGACACTCAATATCAGCTCTACAAACATATCAAATCAGGGTATATCAGCTTTGGGTAGTTCATTGATTGGCAACACCACACTCAAAACATTGGACTTGTATGATATCAATAATAATGGTACTCCTCTTATCAACTCTGTTGGATGGTCTTCTTTCTTCGCCTGTATTCAAAGTCCATCATCAGCGCTTCAACAAGTTGACTTGAGATATAGTAGTATTGATGAGGGCGGATTACTCGTCTTGGCAGATGCATTAACTAAAAGCTCAAAAGTAAGAATGCTAGATGTTAGTCAGAATCTTCACATCTCTGTTGAAATTTGGAAGTCATTCTTCTCTCGTTTGGGTAACGCTTTCTTTTCATTGGAAGAACTTTATGCTCAGGGCAATAATATCACGGATGAAGCTGTTGCTGAAATATCACATGCTCTGGTTGGTAATAATACATTGAAGACAGTGTCTCTCGGCGATTTGTTTCCAATCGGTAAAACTGGTTGGGAATTTGTTCGTCATCTTCTATGCAACCAATCAAGTATCTCCAATTTACACAAGTCAAATCATACGCTTCAGTCATTTGGTTGTGATATTCCCGAAGATGTTCAACAATTGCTGAATACAAATAAGACTGTAAACAAGAAGGAGGTGGCAAGAGAGAAGATACTCAAGTATGGTGCAGATAACATTATCGAGACTGTTGTTGGTTTGGAGCTGAATGTTTTGCCCTCTGCTGTATCCTATATCGGAGAGGATGAGAGAGGACTATCTATGCTTTATCAACTTTGTAAAAGCCTGCCAACATTGTTTGAATCGAAACACAAACTGAATTATGCTGGTGTCAAGAGAAAGAGACCCTGTAAATGTACATAGAGCTAAACATTCTTAAGGATGGCTTGTATGTTGGTATCTCGCTTTGACCTTAATTTACTCAACCATGTTCTCTATCCTACTGTACAATCATACTGTTTATCAACTCATCAAACTAAGGAAGCCCTATACTACTCGTTGAATCATTACAATACCATATTGTGGATTGTTTGTTTGTATATTATAGTTCACATTCTGAATGTTTACATTGCATAAGCACCTCCAAGACTCTTTTCTTTCTTAACTTCTGGTAGTTTACCTCCAGCTTTTCTAACTCTCAAACACGCTTCTCCACGAGCCTCGCCACTGCTGCCATATTGACACAATGCCTCGTCCTCTAAAAGATGCGCGTTTAGAGGTTTATAAGAGGAAGAAAGGCGATAGTAACTCAAGTTAGTGCAACGGCTTGCAAAGACAATCAAGGAAGATACATAAAGGCCAAATGAAGCACTGAAATCATCAAGACATCACATTGAACACACGAATCCAAAAGTCAAAACAATACTAAGCGGACTTTCCTGAAAGCTTTGGAATGCACTTTGGATCTTTCTTTGGATCACAACTTTTAGTGTCTGATTCTATCTCCGAATTAGCAAACGAGTCAAAGTCTAATGCATTTGCCGTAGATGAAGTAATACCAACTACTAAAGCACCGGTTGCTACCTTTGATATGTTATTAATAAAGTTTCTTCTATTATTCATCATTATTGATGTGGAGGATGTTGTAGTATATGATCTCAAGCTAGATACTGGAGTAGTGTTTGTTGTGAATGCCTGAGCTCCATTCCCAGCATAGAAAATAGCTGCAATAATAAAGAGACTGCGGGTATTCATACTTTGGTTATATATTTTGCTGTATTATTATATTATTAATGTGGTTGTTATAGACGTAAAAATTGAAGGGGGAGTAAAAGTTGATGACTGAGTATCTTTTAGACGATATGATATTGTTGTAGATATTAGATAAACAGAGATGATTGATATATTGGTACAGAATAATATGAGTATTGGTTGAGTAAGGTTGGTGACGGTAACCACAACTATGAGTAAGAGAGGATGACACATAAAGCAATGACGATTGACAATATGGTAGATACCTCTAATACATGAATTTTTTTGGTATCCTAGCATCAGTACGGTCGGTGACCACATGAATTGCTTAGGTATTCAAAAGACTCCCAATTACAATAAAGTGAAAAATGCCAACTTATACTTTAACCACAGGTCGCAAAAATGAAAAAATGGGAAAAGTGGCCGATTAGAACCACACAGGACTTAGTCCTGGATGGTTCTAATCGGCCACTTTTTTGAGTTTTTATTTTCTGGAAGCTATGCTTAAAGTATAAGTTAGCCATTTTCCGGGACCCAGATGGGACTCATTGAGCAATTCATGTGCTAGCTATACATCATATTCACCATGAATGACATCAACGTTAGTAGAAGCCGTATCAACCTATGGATAAGGCATAACATTACTTTCTAAACTTAAATCAACTTGTTATTAGTTGTTAATTATCATGGTAAAACAGTGGCAAACCATATACAGATCGTCCCTATTTCAAGACAAAGTAGCTCTTGTGACTGGCGGTGGATCTGGTATAGGAAGAAGCATTGCAACTGAGTTAGGTGAGTGGAACCATAGTTTATTCGAATGCATGGATATGTTGGTAAAGGTTGGTTATGGTACCAATCCAACTATTGATAATATATCGTACATACAAAATGATATGATAATATAGGTTTGTTGGTTGGTATCAATATACATGTCATACACTACTCGTATACTTATACTATTTGGATTATCAACCTTGTAGCTTCATTAGGTGCTACGGTTGTTATTGCATCTCGAGATGAAGATAAATGTTTGGCTGCAGCCGAGGAGATGAATAAAGAGATACACAATCTAAACATCAACAATCAACAAGATAATAAATGTATTGGAAAAGTTGTAGTCGGTCCTAGTGTATCAATACGAGACGAAGAACAAGTTAATAATTTGATTGAACATATAATAGAAGAGTACAAGGGTTTACATCTTCTTGTTAATAATGCCGGAGGTCAATTCGTATGCTCTGCAGAAGAGATGAGTTCAAATGGATTCAACTCAGTTATTCAAACGAACTTGGTTGGTACATTTCATGTGTCTAAAGCAGCGTATGAACATTACATGAGAGATCATGGTGGTAGTATTGTAAACATAACACTTGGAAATCGGAATGGCATGCCAAATATGAGTCATTCGGGTGCTGCCAGAGCAGGAATAGAGAACATGAGTATAACCTTGTCACAAGAATGGATAGAAAGTGGTGTGAGAATAAACTGTGTAAGACCAGGGATAGTTTTCACTGAATCAGGATTCGAGAACTATGGCCCTGCTGGTGATATATTTCTTGATAGAATACTACCTACAATGCCAGCTGGGAGATTTGCAAGCCCTGAAGAGATATCTAGTGCAGTCTGTTGGCTATTAAGTGATGGTGCAAGTTATGTGACGGGAAGTGTTGTATCAGTCGATGGAGGCGCAGCATATCATTTTCTCCCTCTGATTGATATTGAGAACTCTTGTCATTTGCCAGTCTATGGCACATTGCCGACAAAAGCTAAATTATAACAAGTAGAATTGGTTCACTTTGTTTGATTGAGTAAATTAACTCTACCAAAGTCTCTTGTACCAAGGTTTTAAACTCCTCAGCTCTCGCTTAGCCAATCTCAGCTCTTCATACATATCATCACGATCTCGCATACTCGATGGATCCTTTAAGTCCTTTTCCAATGTTGTTATTTGATGTTTCAATCTTTGTTCTTGAAGCGAGTCAGTAGAGATATTGGTAGAAGCAGTGGTAGTTGATGTATTGCTAGATCCAGAAGCTACAGATCCCATTGCTGTAGGTGAAGTAACCGAAATGTCATTATTGGCTGATTCTGGAAAGATTGTCCACGACGAATGAATTGCAGTGAAATGTCTCAGCTCTTTTGACGAAGAAGCACTCGTTCCTCCTTCTCCCAAACCACTACCCCCCAATACAGAAATATGAGCCACTTCAGCATCATCAAAATCTTGCTTCTTATCATTATCATCATCAGCAAAGTCTATCGTCCAGGAACATTCTTCTCTCCAGCTCTTAGTCCTCAATCTTTCACCAGTCGATTTTGCTTCAAAGTTTGGATCACTCTCCATCAAGCCCCGTCTAACATATTGAGCATCAGATCCTTTAATATGTTCTCGTATTGTGTTCATGTTTGTATTGGCGGGTAAAGTACATTCAGTTATATATCCCGCTGTATCCTCGATATCAATTATGTTCCCATCACTTGTGTTAGTATTACATGGAAGTAAAGTAAGACGAGCATTAACTCCCGATGGATTTGTGGCAGTTGATAGATATTTAGAAAGATTTGTTTGATCAAGGCGTATATTGAATGGTGGTTCATTATCAAGCGATAATGGTACTGATACATCCTCTTCTTCTTCTACTGCAGTTTGTTCATCTTTTGGAGGTGTATACAATCCAAATAATTGCAAAAAGGATGTATAATTATCCTCTTGCCATATCTTTCGAGATCCAGGCGTAACATACTTCATTTGCGGTCTATCAACGGGTGCGGTATAATCCTCATTACCCCAGTAATTTCTAACCAATGAAATAATTCCTTGTGGTGATGTGATAGTTGTGTCACTACTACTACCTGTATCCTCATCTTCTATAGCATCACCCAACATCTGATCCCTTAGTTTTGGTGATAATGCAATAGTTTGACCAATAGATAGTGGTACAGCTGCTGCACATGCTGTGTAGAAAGTATATCGTATTGATTTAGGCCATGATGTCTCGTCTTCTTTTTTGGGTGGAGATTTCTTTGCAGTTTGTGATGATTGACCTCCCCCTCCTTGCTGTTGTTGACGATGTCTCTGTAGAATATTTTGAGCACGTCTAGACACTATACGGAGTGGTTGCTGAGTTGCCGCTGAAGTGTTCATTATTGGAGTAGAAGAGTGGAGCCGGCAAACAATAATTATTAGCAATTTTATGAGAGTAGATCTCGCTAAACATGGGCACGCAACTGAGTACGTGGTAGGTAGTAAACCTACGATGAGTCTAGCCCAATTAACACAAATAACTCAAACAACTAAACAACTCATCTCTCATGACGGACGACCTTCCCCTCCCTATTCTGACCGCTGTAGCGGCTATTGCAATAACAACAGTAGTTATTTATCTTCTTTTCATCGGTGGCAAATCAAAAGCGGCTCTCGATCCAGTCGAATTCAAAGCGTTACCACTCATTAAAAAAGAAAGCATTAGTCATGACGTATGTCGATTCACCTTTGCATTGCCCAATGGCCCTAATGGTAAACTAGGCTTGCCTGTTGGTCAACATATTACATTAAAGTTTACAGAAACATTATCAGATGGATCGACTAAGAATCATCAACGGAGTTATACTCCCACTACTGGCGACGATACACCGGGTACTGTTACTTTTGTTATCAAGGTATATAAGGCCAATGTCCATCCAAAGTTCCCAGAGGGTGGAAAGATGAGTCAACATTTGGATAGTTTAAAGATTGGTGATACTATGCTGATGAGAGGACCCAAGGGTGAGTTTATCCTAATATTGTTTGAAGGCACATATGATATGTTGCAAACATATGAATGTATACATAACATACCCATGTCATTGGAATCATACTATGGAACGAGCAACTACTAATATTTCCTCAATGTATTGTATTGTCTTATCTTTCTTCCATTCCTAACACATATCTAATGTTCAAGGACACATGACCTATCATAAAAATGGAAAGTTCACTGTTCATCCCATTCTTAAAAAGAATCCCGATGTACAACGTACTGCAAAACACTTTGGTATGATTGCTGGCGGTACTGGTATTACACCCATGCTTCAAATTATGCATGCGGTATTACGTGATGAGCCCAACTCAAATGTTACTATATCATTACTCTATGCAAATCAATCGGAAGATGATATTCTTGTGCGTGAGGAATTGGAAGATGCTGTTAAGACATATGCTGGAAGGTTTAAATTACATTACACAGTCGATCGTCCACCAAAGAATTGGAAGTATTCCACTGGTTTCATTACTAAGGAGATGATTGAAGAGCATTTGCCAGCACCGTCATCTGATGGAAGTACACAAATTTTAATGTGCGGGCCACCTCCTATGGTAAAGTTTGCTTGTTTGCCAAACTTGGAAGCACTTGGATTCAAGAAGACGGACTACTTTGTCTTTTAATAGTAGTATAAATGAGTAGTAAATGTAGAAAACTATGCTAAGCTTTAGATTTAGTAGTAGTATAATCTCAGTACCAGTCACCTCCACCACTCCTTTTATCTACAGTTATAAGATGATATCCGAATTGAGTTTGGACAGGGCCCATTACTACTCCAACTTTTGTATCAGGTGAGAATACCACATCATCAAATTCTTTCACCATAGTACCAGGACTAAACGATCCCAAAGATCCGCCTCTACTCTTTGAAGGGCATGTTGAATATTTCTGAGCAAGTGAATCAAAACTATTCTCAGATAACTCTCCTGAAACATGAATATAATATGTTTTAGCACAATAAGGCCTCATCAATATGTATTAGCGCAATAAGGTTCAACTCACCTAAAACTTTGTTTGCATCATCCAATGTTGGTACTAATATATGTCTAGCTGTTGCCTTTACTCTAATATATATTTATTTATATTATGTAAATGATATCAATGTAGTTCGTCATTGTTATTGGATGATCATAAGATGTGAATATGAAAATATTTTAGAATGTTGTGTTAGCATACAATACAGGGACCACAAATCAAAACATACATAATTCATACCAGAAGAATACTCACGCATCTGGGGGTTCGCCATACTCTTCATTACCGAAAGCTTTAGCAATACCATCGAATATACCCATATTAAGAGATGAATTTTGTCTTGTCGTTTGACGACTTGTATTCACCGGAGAAAAAGCGTAAGCTGCCGATGCAGCAACAAATATGACAAGGAATGAAAGGTAGATTGAAGTCATAGTGGTATTATTGTGGATAGTTGTGTTGTAGCGCTAGAGAGCAACGAGGAAAAGGGGATGAGTCGATGAGGCAGGACGGGCAGATGATTTTTTAAGGATACCGTCATTGCATAATTTATTGAGTATAAATCGTATGTGGTAGTGGTAGATAGATGTTGAGCCCTCCCCTCTCGACTACTATCTCATACGAATAGATTTGAATAGCAATTAGGGCTCAATGTTGAGATTGCCTACCATGGGAGAGACATATTGGATGCTGCATTTGTGTGAGCCTCGATGTGATGTCCTTGCTCGGATGTTTCAGATACAAATAATATATGTGCTTGTCGATGATCGACGAGCAATGCAAAATTGTTATCCTTTCTTTATTGCATGCCCAATGGATCATAAATAATCCCCTGAAGAAGCACACTTAAAGCAACATTCCATCTTTTAGATTACAAGTGTACGAGAGTTGTCGATAGCGGTGGGCGCTCGTCTAGAGGGAAGATACTTAATAAAAATGACAAATTATGACGCTGACCACAATAGCGACGGTGCTTCACCGACCATCAACTCAGAAGTACAATCAAGTGATGAAGATAATATTGAATCTCCAACAAAAAGATTTAGTTTATCTGATGCACAAATAGTTCTTACTTATGTGCAAGGTATGATGAAGCAGAAAGAGATTGGCAATGATGATGTATCTAAATCGATTGTAGACGATGCTTCAGTATCGCTGTTGAAAACACGAGAGTCATTGCAAAAACTGCAAGAATATGAGAGTTATATTGAACAATGTGATGATAATGAAGACTGGTCGTTGCCGTTAGTAGACAAGATCCCTAGAATACCTTGGTCACCGCCTCTCCCTCCCTCAAAACCTCTGCCGCTGTCTAGAACTCATGGACGTCTATTAAAATCATTGCCTCCAATAAGGATATCAAATATGAACGACGTTGTAAGTGATATCGAGAGTCCAATAGTCATCTTGGAATCGTATTCAATACATGAGAGTTATGGGGGGGGGGGGGGGGGGGGGAGAAAAAAAAGGAGGGGTAGCAACTCATAGAGGCACGAAGAGGTGATTGTTGGTAGGAGTACTAGTTAACTTAGCAATACTATTCTGTTAATACCGCATATGGTTGCTATCTGTCAAGACCGTGCAATAGCTATCTGAGGATTTCTCTAAGTAAACAAGATATCATATATGCACATAGTTTAAAGCGAAATATTTGCATTAAGTTTATCAAACTGCAAAGGTATAAACCAAGCAGCATTGCAGAGTATATCTCGCTCTATATGTTATCTTGTAGGAACATAGTACATCTCAACAAGAACTGTACCCCCAAGTATAAGTCTAGAACCAACGCCCAAGAGTAACAGTATATAGCCATAGCCAAAAGGAGATGAATCTCATTCTAAATGAATGAATAATCACCCCTTTCCCTTAGCACCAATCCATCCAACATCCAACCAAAATCCATTGCCAAATCTCTAATTGTTTTTCATTAAAATATGTATGAAGATAAAGGACTTTTTTATGTTTAGTCCTCCTTCAATGGAGGGGCAAGGAAAAGGATAAGGGCAGCAACTGAAGCAAGTCCGGCAACAGGGAAGAAAAGACCACCGTTATCTCCACTGCTTGTAGCAACAATATTAGCTGTGTTAACTGCTGATTCTACTACTGATCCATCAATTACCATGTTTGGTGTTGTTGGGATTGACCGTCCAGTCATGGCTATTTTGTTTAGAGGTTAAGTTGAGGAAGGTGAGATGAACTATGAGATTATGTATATATAAAGTAAAATCATACTATCCAGCAAAGATTTATATGGAAACCACCCGCATAGAATCAGCATATATATCCGACAGTGGTGGTATACCAAGCTAAACATAGAGTCGTAAGGAGGCCAAACTGATATATATTGCTCCCTCCAACATCTCCCAACATCAAAGATACCCAGTGAAAGTATTGCAAATCTTCACCACTAAAAATTTCTTACCAACAGCCTTGTTAGCTGGGGCCACGAAGGCGGAGGCAGCGGCAACAAGGAGGGAGAATAGGAAAAAGGCACGCATTTTGAATTGAGTATAGGGTCGATGATGAGAGAGGTTTGTTAGTGGTTTTGTTAGTAGAATGAGGAGCTTGAAGTATGACGTTTAGGATACCATGAAAGATATTATCGTACTGTATCAGCCTTTGCAAAGGGTACTACAAACATGCAATACGGAAATTAAGGAAGATTTTTATTTAGTTTGTGGATGTACGATAGCTTTCTTGTCTATGATGTCTATATAATTATTTATGTGTTTATAAAGAGTTACACCTACTATCTCAGTTCTCCTACAACGTTTGACATTTAAATTCCCATTCCTTGATCTTATTTGCCGCCCTTACAAGAGAGATCTGCTCCTTCTTTGACGTTGCCAAGTCGAGGGCATATGCTCTTCTCCTATCTTTAGTCCATCGAACAGACTCCTTCCTGACATCATGTTCATACCATGATATGTCAACTTCACCGTCAGCCCAGTAATATACTCCTAATCCGTGCTTTTTATTAAGTTTCCAGCCTCCGTCATAGACATCAGTATTTACTAGGTATAGACAACCATGTCCACTTCTTCGACCAAGCTCCCATTGACCATGATACACTTCACCTTGACGATATTTGGCCCTACCAAAACCATGTCGTTTACCAGCCTTCCACTGACCAGAGTAGTCATTACCAGAGGATGATTTGTAGGTGTAATACCCGTCTGGAAGTCCCTTTTTGAATGGCAGTTCATCTTTGTTTGTCTCTGGTGGCATTGTGGGTGGCTTATATCGGGGTACCATGTACTTTTCATTATCAGTTGAAGTTACCAACACTTGTCGGTCTCCAAGTGAGGTTATATCCTTTGCTTCATCTTCTACATGTAGTAAGTCATCTGTTGTAAGAGATCCTTGACGGTTGTAGAGGTGTTTTCGACTGAGACGAGACTTGAGCGTCTCATCTTGCAAGATTTTAGAGGATGATGTATATTGGGATACTACACTGTGGTAGTTGCCTAGCGACCGATCTCCATCGATACCAGTATCGAGTTGTTCCTTCACTTTGTCAAGAGTCTCGGCTATAACTTTACTCTTATCTTCTTCTGCTGCAGTAATACGGGCTTGGGTGCCGTCCGTGATAGCAGTTGCCGATGTCATGACAGTACTGACATCAGATCGATGGTTCTTTGGCAAAACATTGATCGATGTAGGAATATCACTCAGCTCATTAATCGTCTCATCGTCATCAACGAGGCAAGCTTGAGATGCCTCATTTCCAGTTTCATCCTCTTCGAGTTGTTCGTCCTGACAACTACTAACTGGTTCAGGTATTTCTGAGTTTATTTCTTCGATTGTTTCAGACGGCTCTTCCATCTCTTGATACTTTGAGGTGTCGACGTTTGATTCTAGATCGTCTTCATTTGAACTCTCAGCGACTTCACTTGGCTTGCATTCACTATTTATCTCATCGACAGCCTCTTCCAACTGTTCTCCCTCCTTGCTATTATTATCATCCTTTGGCTCCTTGGCAACATAGTTATCGTCATCAGTTTCATAATCATCGTCAAGATCTTGCTTCAATTCTTCGTTCTGACTCGTTTGGTCTTCGTATGCAGTATGAACACCGTAAACACTCTCTATCGCATCGTGACTTTCTGCATATTGGGGAAGCAAAATAGTGCCATGTTGAGTAACTTTCTCAGCACTATCCGTCTCTTCTGAGCTACAAGTGTTGCTGTCGTTCATATCTTGCATGACTCCTTTCTCTGAGTTTGATAGTGACACACTTGCACTGCTAATTGGCACCTGTATTTGATCTTCCAGGTTATCTTCTCTTTCTTCCGTCGATGAATCTGATTGGTCACTAGTATCATCGATGGATAACTTATCAACATTTTGCCTCTCAATATCATCTGACTTCAATTGTTCTTCGGCTTGCTCGCCTTTGCATGAAACTTCTTCAATAATACTGCCCTCAGCAGAAATAACTTCCTCTTGTTCCGTCTTTTCTGTCTCATTATTTGAAATAGTATCAACCCTATCTCCATCTTCACTAACATCATCAACGGTATCGTGCTCTTCCTCCGCTTTGGTTAAATCTTGTAGAGTGATACTACCGTTTGCAATGAGTTCAATAGGTTCTAAATCAGTCAGAGCAATCTCTTTTGAATTGGATAAAGGGCGTGAGTTTGGTTTAATAAATGCTAGTGGTGGCTCTTTCGGATGGACAACATCGTCATCTTGTCTCTTATCATTATTCACATCGGGCCAATATCTATCAGCGGTATCTCTCAAGAAGTCAATCCATATATTCCAATGTTCTTTCCTAACAAACTCCAATGGTATACTTCCTCGTGAATCCATGAGACATAATAACCATGGATCTTTATGCAGTAATAGTTGTATTATCTCAAAGTTTGGACTTGCAGTCCAGAACGCGTCATGTAAAGGCGATCTACCGAAGTCATCTACAACTTGAACAGATGCATCTGCTTCAATTAAGACTTGAATCATTGCATAGTCACCCCGTCGACATGCCGCATGGAGGATTGACTCTCCAAACTCATTGCAAGCATTAGGATGAAGACCGGCGTCTAGGAGAGATTGAACTGTAGATGTATCAGATGAACGAATGGCCTTTGTTAGTGCCAAACCATAGCTTGCTGTTTGATATATTGTCGGAGTATTATAATAACCACATTTCAAACTAGAGAAGGTTGTACCCGGATACCCTCTTGCTTGTAATATACATTTGATAAAATACTCTTGTGGTGATAATGTATTCTCTTCCTCCGTATTGCTTTCATCATTATCTTCAACTGACTGTGGTGTATTTTCCATGACATCAGCAGTGACATTTGGCGAGGAAGATTCAATTGTATGTTTGTCATCTTCATGAGCAAGAGTAGTAGAAATATCTTCACTTGCAGGCGGCTCAACATCCTCTTGTTTCTCACCAACAGGTAACGTTGGCGCCTCATTCTTTTGTTTTTGATGCTCTTCTTCTTGTAGACTTGAGCCACCATCACCACCGCGACCAAATATAGATGTTACACTATCCCATATATTCACTCCGTCTGTCTGTTGCGATGATGATACCCTTTCAATCTCATCTTTATTACTTTTCTCCAATATAACAGAATCATCATCATTTTCATCTCCATTCCTCAAATGACGTATAACTCGCTTTAATGTATCCTCGGGCTTTTCCATTGATAATATAGTAGTATCATCATTCCTATATTCATTTAATAAATGTTCACGATGT
>Ga0214479_100189_pt1 | contig 38853 bp, 23 predicted proteins | sample M1_20Mar14CPVII9_5_FD_165054 | JGI IMG/M metagenome (GOLD analysis project Ga0214479, IMG submission 165054) | Marine eukaryotic communities from Monterey Bay, California, United States - M1_20Mar14CPVII9sort6BwellE14 | ecosystem: Environmental > Aquatic > Marine > Unclassified | place: USA...
ATAACCCCAAAAAAACTAAAAACCCCCCCCCCCCCCCCCGAAGCATCATTGACGCCTCGCCTTGTCTCTATGGTATGATTGTGCTGTTAATAGTTGTCATAATTTGATAGATTATAGATTGACTGCTGGGAGGATTGGTAGGCGGTAGGGCCTTGGGTGTTCACATCAAATGCACAAAAAGGATACCCATAGATTATAATTGCAAACTAACACAGTTATGGGAAGAACAAAAGTAATAGAATCGCCTACGCTTACATTCAAAGCAGGTGGTAATAATACGCCATCACCAAATAAAAGGTCAAACAAATCTACCGAATCATCTGCAAATAATAATAATAATAATAACGAGATACCCCCGATATCTCCAATTGCAATACAGCCATCATCAGTGGTATCCTCTACAGAAGAGGAGAGTAACAAGTTGCTTCTTCCATCAGTTATACAAACTGGTATCGCTGCAAAACGATCACCATTACAAATTAAGAATTGGATAGCATGTGTATTAACATTAGATGGACGTGATAAGTTTACAAAAGTATTGCAATACTCATCACGATTATTATGTTGGTACTTTGCAACATTGGCGGCTAGGAAGTCAACAAATGGAGTTGATGCTGCTGCACAACTTACTCAATCAATGTATACCAATGTAGAATTACGTCAACGGTATTATACTGCAATATCAAAACGATTTGAGGTATTATATAAGTCACTGGTTACATCTCGTAAGGCATTTCGAATTGGACGGTCAGTCATTGAGGCAGATAAGATTGCAAATATGGGATGGGGTAATTATTTGAGTTATATGTTATTACATCCGTTGGCAGGGGGTGTTGCTGGAGTTTATACCTCTCCTGGCGACAATGAACTTGAGGAGAGACAGGAAAGTACTTTATCAAGATATGATACTCATCCAATTTCTGAAGAAAATGAGGACGAAGAGGCTAGTTGGAATGAAGAAGATGAACAAAGTGACAATGAGAATGATCCACCTGAAGAGGAGAAGAAAGAGGATGGACTAAACTTATCAGTGACAAAGTCCAAGAAGAAGAATGTTGTTTCTAGACCTGGTCGACCAAAGCTTCCAACTCAAATTTCATCTAATATTGGCTGGGGACCGACTACTACTACACCAGCGTCATCGTCACCTCAAGATTCATCTGCAACTACCAACGAGTCGTCTGAACAATCTGCGACAGTAAAGCCACCGCCCTCACGAACAGTCAGTGAGATGGGTCGGCAAATGTATCAAGCATTTCCGTCTCGATCATCATCGATGGGCTCGTACAAACAATTGAAAGACACGCCGTCATCTCTACCGGTGACACCAACACAATCAACAACACCAGGATGGAAACTTATTGGCGGTACAATGAAACTACTCGGTCTAATGGGATTCTGGGCATTCGACAACGTCTCCTTCTTAACGGGTAGTGGATTCTTAGACCCAATCAAAGGCGGAGGCGGTGACAATACAATACTGGTTGATCCAAAGGCCCCTGATAGATTGAAACGAAAGAAGCGTGCATCAGAATGGGCTGGAAGATGTTACTTTGCTGGTAGTATTGGAGGTTTATATGTAAATGTACGATCATTATGGGAACATAAAAATGGCAAGCTTAAAGAAGCACAAGATATGTTATCCAAAGCTACATCCGAAGATGATATCAAAGAAGCTCAAGATCACTTACAAAAGACTAAGAAGAAGCACTTTGAGTTAGGATTAGCATTGCTCAAGAGTTGTTGTGATTTCATGGTCTTTAGTAACAATCCTGGTATTGATTTGCATATGAAATATCGTGGAAAGAAGAATCATGAGGGTTTGCACTGCGTGTGTGGCTTAGTTTCAGCAAGTACGGTGCTATATAACAACTTTCCAAATTCAAATGCATAATGAAATAAGTAGTAATGACAATGGTTTGATTGATTGAAACATCTTTTGAATTGTTTTTTGAGCATATATGTACTCCCCCGAGGATACCGTTTAAGATACAAATTCTTCTCTCTTGAATGAGCAGTAGTTAATCGGCATGTCAAAATTTCGGAGGAGGGCAGTATTCTTGGGCAATTGATAGACCCCACCAGCAGTAACATCCGTGATCGCTCTCATTTGATGAATGATTTAACGATTACAACTCACATAATATCATCTATAACACCTACATAATCATACCAACCCATCATCATGACCTCAAACTCCGCCGCTCTTATGTGCTCTCCTCGTGACCTATCAAAGTCTGTCAGAGGTTTCTGAACTTCGCGGATTGCTACAGATTAATCTAAACATGGATGCATGCAATGATGAAGATACAGAAGATGCCGATATCCTGCTAGAGTATGCTTGTGATATGGTAACCGAAGGACAGAATATAAAGCATATTGTAAGAGAATTAGCATCCCTGGACATGTCCATATGTGATAGAGTTGTTGCAACGAGGATGGGCAATTGCCTTCTACAGTACTATACCAAGTCTAGTAAACAAAGAAGAAGATGCTGCAAATGAAGTCACCACACATGTCGACCAATATCAAGACAACAACAGCAAGTACCATGAAGGGAGAACATCTACAAGTGCTCTCTGTCAATAGAAACGGTAAAGAAGAATCCATCACCACATTTTCAATCAAACAGCGTATGTCAGCCTTTGAGCACAAGCCCATCAAGATGAAAGATCAACCTACTACAGTACGACGTCGTTCATCATCCAAGGAAAATATAACGGGTCTAGAAAAGCAGTCATCAGAGTCCACAATTGAAGGACGTCGTACTTCTTATCGGCAAACTACAAATAAGGACAAGATGTTAAGAAAACAGAAGAGAGAGCAAGCTAAACTATACAATAGAAATTCAAAAACAATGGGCAGTGATCTCAGTCATAGACTATCTGAATATCAGACGACGGCTTCATCATTTCCTAGGGCTGCTTGACACGAGGTATGCTAATGGTAGAGATCTTTGTTAGGACTTAGAATAGGTTAGATGTTTAAAATAGTAGATGTACATTCGGGATAGAGTTACTATCTGATATTTAGATTAGCTCATCGTCAAATCAAAGACATTGCTCTTGTCTCAAGTCTTTGGCTAGTTTCTCTAAACCAACACTCTCTTCATCATTCCCTACTAATACACATATATTCCGTTCGTATAACTCTCCTGGAAGATGCGCGTTTCACGATATATGAAGATGAAGAGAGATGGCAGTAACGTATGTTAGTGCAAGAGGTTTGCAAGGGCAATCATAAGGCAAGTTAAGTTCAAATTCAAATGAAGCACTCAAATATCCACTTCGTACCAGTACTTCGTCGTCCCTCTGCAGCTTCCAATTGCTCGGCCCGTAAGACATTGATGACGGCATGTGGAGTTCTTCTTTGCCATGCTCCGCCGGCTGCAATCTCATTATCAGATAGCGATGACGGCTCGGATTGTTCACTAGATGATGTGAAGTGTTCCTTGTACCACTTTTTCAGACGTGGTAGAGAATGCATGTGCCCAAATCCAGGAAAGGATTTACCATCGGGTGTTACATATTGTGGGTGGAAGCAAACAACTCCTACCATTTCTTCAGCTTGGACAGCACCAACACATGTTTCTAACATTGCAAATATGACCCCTGCCCAAAGCTTGAAGTTGTCATCATATCCTGGTGCTGATAGTAGTATACTGCTCACATCAGTAGGTCGAGCTTTGATCATATCCGATATGGCCAACCATGCATCAGCCATTAACACATAAACGTCATTACTACTTCCACTCAGAGCATCAGAATGTCGATACATTATATCAGCGACAGGTACACTCAAATCTCGTAGGCCATGACCAGATTCCGTTGTAGATTTTGTAAATGGGCAAATTCCGAGTTCGACTAATAGACGCTGAACCCATGCCTTTATTCTTCTCTCAGTATCATCTGCAGTCGGCAAGAGCTGCCGTTGACTTTTAACTTCGTCTTGCTGATCTTGATCTATCTTGTTGCTGTTGTTTGTAACTGTAAACCGCACCACTGGAACTGTCTCTGATTTTGTATCAAGTTCTGCATGTAGTGTGATTTGATTTTCTTCTTTCCCCTTTACATCTGCATACCAATTTAATATATCACATAGATTTTGAGCAACCGACGTTGTTGTTCCTGATAATGCCAAGTACCACATTTGTTGATCACTGTTTTGTTGTTGGGTAATATCTGATGCCATTCTCCAAAATGCAGCACAGGCATATAAATCTACATCTACATCAGGTTCTTCTATGGATGATATCCATCGTACTTTTTCTCCAGGATACAACAACTCTACTACTTTTCTTGCCCTTGTATCATCTTTTGGTAAAGCATTAGCAACACCTTTCAACAAACCATTCATTAAATTCAAGGGATTATTATCTTTATCTAACCGTCTTTCATCACTTGTAGATGATCTATCATTTGTATTTGTTTTTACTAATTTGGTGATGATGCCTTGTTGAACTCTTCTCTTATGCCGTTGTTCTGTTTCTGCCTTAGTGTATGAAGTTGACAGATCAATTTTATACCTAGGAAATGTCATTGAGAATAAGGGACATGATTTTGTGGGTTTTGTGTCTACTACTACGGCCTCCTCATCCATTCTCTTTAATATCTCAGCAGAGATAATATTCTCTTCAGTACTTATAGGAACTTTACGGCGTCTCCACCTCTTACGTCTGGGTTTAGTTTGCAAATTAGTATCAGATATTTCGATCATATAGCATGCTGTGTTTTGTCGTCCATGATATACGCTATTAAATCTCATGACATGCCGATGTGGTATTTGGAAGGAAAGACATAATGTGTTCAATTGCAAATGATACAAACATCCGAAAAGAACTGATCTAATGAGCTGTCGGTCCATTTTTGCCATTCAATTAACAATGACTGACACTACTGCAATATCTCTAGCCTACCACTGACTATTATTGTCAAGTATATTGAGATAAACTATAATCTCTAAGCCTCCCTAATCTTCTGTGTGAGTTACACATAGAGATACAAGAGGAGGAAATTAGGTAGGATGTGTTAGACCGAAAGTTAGAAAATCTCGAAAGTTAAACTTTCGGGACTTTTAATCTCGAAAGTTAGAGATACCGGTATCTTTTAACTTTCGAGATCGCTAAAACTTCTCAGCTTGCTCTCTCAATTAGATGTAGGATTGTCGGCAATTCTCTGAACTCATTTGGACAATAGTACGGCAGCCGCCGCATGAGGTAGTTATCGACAACGGGGACGACTTATTGCAATGAAAATACTGTGTTATTGACTGTGTAGGACAACTTATATCTACTGAGTTTTTATTGCAATGAATAGTCATTAGCGTCAATAGGTCGATGCCATGACGATAGGATGACCTGCCGCCGACGTCTATCGATAGTTTATACATAGATATAAACATGAACTACTCATTTGCCATTAGTTTTAGCTACAATATTGTCATCATCGATGATGTGCATATCTTATGTTCATGGTTAGCATGTTATAGAAATAGTCTATAAGGTAGCCATACTACACCCAACCTATGCCATGAATAGATTGAGGGTTGCAACAACTGTTCAATATAGTCGCTAGTATGGCTACTTAGCGTTGGAATGCTGCCACACCTCATTGTCGAGGAATACAAGTATCAAGTGAAACTTTCGAGATGTATTCTTTAGCGATGATGCGCGTGTCGATTTTAACTTTCGAGGTTTGCAAATCCCGATTATTAACTTTCGGGATTTTCTAACTTTCGGTCTAACAGATGGATGGAATCTCTAGACAAATCATGAGTCAGTTTACCCTAGGTAACTCCAACAGCTTTTTATTGTCCTTCTCCTTCGTGCAATTAAGAATGAATTTGGCGATAAAACTAATGTATTACATACACTAAGGTAAAGATAAGTAAAGTGTATATTAGGCACCTTCCGAAGTTGAAAGCGGCCGATAGCAAATTTTAGGCGAGGAGAGTTGCAAAAATTGAATGAGAGTCGAGAGATTGGAGATGAAGAAGAAGCTAGAGAGGCAACAAAACCATCTAACAACTGGTGTTGTTGATCAGCTCCTTCTCATTGTTAAGCCTCCTTGTATTTCTAATGCAATAGGGCTGAACAAGTGACGATCAAATTAGTATGAACGTACATGAAAAATTACAAGTTAGCATGTGGGCTCATCACAATATTAATCTCTTCAACAGCTAAATACGATCCTATGGAAATAATCATGTTCGTATTACCATAAGCGTTGGATGAATGGTAGTGCTTATTTATGCAGCCTTTGCAATTCCGACAATAAAGTATATCATCATCCACTACATGCAATTCATCCTCTATATACGATTTGCAATGTTAAAAAATCAATTGCTCGAGCGTGTGCACACAACTAAAACGATATAGTTGTAATAGTTGCAATAATGATCCGGGTATTCGATGATAGTCAAAACATACAATGGTTATTGTTTATTGGTTAGTTTGACGCCGCATACTCATTGCAATAGACGTATGATATGCAATACTGCAACAAACCCTACAATTATAAAATCAATATGATATACGATATCACCGATGGTATTAGATAATTTATGTGCATTTGAGATGTGATATATTCGAATTAGATTACAACAAAAAATATTGCATGCATAACAGCAGCGCCTCCTGTCGACAACTATCTACACGGATCAATACACGGCAGTATACGACAATCAACTTTGGATGTATGAGAATGGATTCTACTACACATCTACTAGGTATGGTCGTGTAGGGATAGTCCAATCCGAGAGAATGATAAATGCACATATGATATGCACACAAAAACAAATGAAAGATATTAGAGGAATGAGAGTATAGATAAAGATAGAGATGACAATTGCAACTATAGATACGCCCTAGATATCTACTGAATCTCGTTACATCAATTATTGTCATATACTACTTTCTTTCTAAAGTACTCCTTTCCAATTGCTCTATATATCGCTTTATCAGTGTAGCAAAGTTTTTGATATCTTTCCACTGCTTCTTGTTGGACTCCGGTTGGACCTTGTCCTGATTGTTTCTTTGTGTCCTTTTTCATATAACATGGCTCTATTCTATTACTACTCTCTTGACGATTGTGATACTCATGAAACCAATAATCTAAGAAATCATTTAAATTGTTAAATGTTCGATTGATACGATGCTCTTCACTAATTTGAAACCTAAAAACTTCCCAACCATCAGAAGTTGAGTACTCCTTCTTCATCTTCTTCTCCTTATTCTTATTATCGATCCACTCACGGTGAGTCTCCTTCATGATATAAAAATTAATTGCATCAGTGTAGTAACGGTGCCACAAAGCAACATTCTTATCATTAATCGTCTCAAAGTCATGACGCCATACAGCAACATTACTTAGCAAATGTAACCCTTCAGATGACAACACCATCAATTAAAGAATGTATTATTGTAACCCAATTTGTATCATTCTATAGCATCGTATCATATGATGCATACACGGTGCGTCTAAATTATCTATTTTGACTTTGATTTTGAACTTAATGAATGATACACTATCTTGTAGTATTAATACTATGTATTCTTTACTTGATATAACCGCATGTGATATGCAGCATCAACGCTATCTCTAATACTTATTGTTTCAAGAGAACTAATGTATGAGCAGCAAAGGTATAATGATATGTTTGCCGTTAGCCGGCTTATTACTAAGGCGGGTCCATACACCTAACACGGGTAAACTGCTCCCGCCTAAGCGGATTACGGTGTATCCTCTACTCCTCATACTCACAAACCTTCAACTCGATAAGGATCTAAGTATTGCATAAGTTTATATACTAACAATGCCCATTTAATCAGCTACTGACTTGTAACTTCCTTCACTAGTTGTCGTTTTGATATTCCTTGGTAGTGGTCTGGTGATGATATCTCTTTTTCATGGGTGCATGAGAACAGAATGATATCTCTCTCTACATACCTAGGTAGCTAGTGATCATATCATTTACTGAGTCTATCTCTATCTTTGACCCCTTTTAAGGTAGGGGCCTTTCTATGTATGCATATTTTTCTTCGTTGTTTTCTCCTTCTTGCAAAAAGCATTTGGTATGTCCTGACAGTAGTTAATTGTGTCCCGATAGCACATCTGTTTTTGCTGTTGCACATCTGCCTGTTGTATCATTTCTCTCTGTTGCACTGATTACCCCGACTTCACGGAGAATAATCCCTTAAATTTGAATCTCTCTTTTTTGGGAACCTGTGGTAATTCTTCCATTGGTATTCTTTGATATTCAGCAGCGATATATAACGAACAACTAGGATCAACAATTTTCATATAACATTTGTCACCAACAAATTCGTGTGTTATGACTTGAGAACCTACCACTATATGTTTGTTTCCGTCCATTCTGGAAGATGTGCGTTTCACAGTTTATGAAGATGAAGAGAGAGAGACAGTTGTAACATATGTTAGTACATTCGGTTTGCAAAGACGATTAAAAGAGGCACACTAAGGCCAAATAAAACAGCCAAGTCATCGAGACTTTATACTGAACACATGCATTCATGATATAAAACAACACTAACGCGGACTTGCCTGCCATACTCTACATTTCCTGTTTTAACATTTGTTTCTATAAAGGTGTCAGGACCAGTATCTTTACCTATAGATGTAGTTTTATATGTACGACGGTAGCACCAACATACTGATTCCGTCCATGTGTCCTGAATAGTATATTCATCATCACCTAATGGTGTCATTATCATTTCAGCTCGTATAACTTTTACCAGTGGAGTACTAACCTGACTATCGACTAATACCCAACGACCTAGGAATATATTTAAATCATATTTTTCAGTTGGTCCTGTGGTATTGGAACTTGCTGCTGTTTCTTCTTCGTGTATTGATTCTAAAGCAGCTGTTGTGTCTATTATATTATCAGTTGATAATTTTTCATTTTGTTTGTCATATGTAGTACTAGATTCGTCATGTATTACCGCAGACTCGAGAGCTTCATCATTCTCTATACAACCATCATTTGATGATGTCTTTTCATTTGTTTGTAGAGACATAGAGATATAATAATACTACTAACAATATATAGCCGGAGCGAACTATTGACATTGATAGCTGAGAGAGGTATACTAAATAATTTTGCAATAACAAGAGAGAGTTGGTTAAAGGCTTAAAATTTCAAGAGATATATACTACGAATTGCATCAGTTAATAAACACCGAGACTCACCTAATATCTATTGACTTTAACTTCTCAACAACGTAGGAGATCGCTGATATTATTTTGGCTTGAATGTGATTTTATTTGTTGAAGCACAAGGTTGGACTCAAACTCAGCCTTTACCTAGAACAAAATGGTAAATACCACTATGTAGTAATTGAGAAGTGTCTGTATACTGAGATTGTCTTGTGACATTGATAACGCGTGATACCAAACACAGTTGAATCTTCTAGGTACAGCAGCCCCTGATGACGGTTCGCTTCTTTAGGCTTCTTATTATTAATGAGGACATCTCATTTTTTATTATGCTCTTGCTTATCGTAGGACGATTGACATTAGGAAAGGATTTGGCGTATACCTTAGGAGTATCACAATTGACGTCGGAGACGATTGCATGGATCCTCAAACAATATGCGATCTCATAATTCTACATTTGCAACTTGCACAACTATAATCAAAGTCAAAAGTTCGTATTGTAATTTACATACCATAATGTATCAAGCACGCCATGCAATCATTGCATTGGCCATCGTCGTTCTACCATCACTCGTCGATGGTCATGGATATCTCAAGGTGAGTTTGTATTTGTTTTATGACCGATCTGTTTGTATTGTGAGGAGTGAGAGTGGTCGATGGTAGGGTATCCTTTCTGTTCGAGATGCATGATAATAACTGCCATCATCGGCGTCGGCTATCATCATCAAAGGCGGTAGTGGTTGATGAGATCAGAGATTACAATGTATGTATGATATGAAATTGCAGTCTCTCGATATGATCAAAGGGCAGTGGTCAATGGCTGAGATGACGGAGCAGAGAGATACAGAAGAGACACAATTAGTTATTGCAATTCGATGAATCAATCACATCATTCAGTGCAGTTGCAGTGGCTAAGGTTGATAATCTATTGATATGATATGCACAATCTCTCATGGATCATCCTATCTACATCTATACTACTATCTCCTCCTCATCATCTACACCAACAGACTCCTCGATCACGAAATTGGTTGGCACAAGAAGATGGTCCAGGATGTAGCAACTCCAATCCAACATGTCCACCCGCCGAATACTGTCCACATTGTTTAAACAATAACATCGGAGTTTGTGGGAAGTTTGGTTCTCGTAACTATGAAACAGTCAATTGGTTGAACAAGGCCGGCAATCCCATGCCATGGGTTAGTCAATATGGTAATACCGCATCACCATCTGGCACTTTCATGACTACTTCGGAGTATTATGAAACTGAATATTATGAAGGTGGTTTGATTACCATTGATAGTTTTTTAAGCACACATCATGCAGGACATGAAGAAATTCGTGCTTGTGTTATTACAGATGACCCATCAAGTTGCACATTACCAGAACATTTCCCCGATGAGAATGAATTGATCTTTGTGGAAGATCTGGTATACGATACTAATCAGAGGGAAATGTTTAAAGATCCTACTTGGCCTGGACGTGGATATTACTCCGGTGGCGAAGCTGGTGGTACTAAGGAGTTTACACATCGTTATCGTTTACCTGACGGTATTGTCGGGGAAAAGGTCTTGCTGCAATGGAAGTACATTACTGCCAATTCTGTAAGTCATCATGCTGTGCATATGATATGTTCAGTGTCAAATCTTTCTTCTGACCTTCTTCTTCTTATATTTATATGTACCTTTCCTTTACACAGTGTAAGCCACCGGGATATGATGACTACTTTCAGAATCTTGAAAGTAATATCTCATCTGACTACTCGTCCTATTGGAAACAATCTTTAGGTGATTGTAACTGGCCCTTGAATAATGATGGTGCCACCGGTTCTGGTAACCCCGAACAGTTCTTTAACTGTGCCGAGATTACTATTCTACCAAGTGGTTCTCCGTCACCGACAAGTTCAAATCAACCTTCACCCTCTCCTACTGTGTCTACAAGTCCAACTGTGAGTCATGAACCAACATCTCAAGAACCAACTGACGGGCCGACTTTGTCAGCGCCTCCAACAAGATCTCCAGTCTCTGGTCCTCCTCCTTGCGTTGCTGAGTATGCAGATTGTACTTATAATGAGTCAAACTGCTGTGAGGGTTATACTTGTACACAAGTGGATATGGCAGGATATGACAAACGATGTTTATCCACATGTAATGCACCTGGACCAACCACTCCCAAGCCTGTTGGATATACATCTCCACCTACACCTCCCTTTGCTACACCCACCACACTCAAGCCTACAAACTTTCCCTTGCCTCCTTCTCCTACTGAGGCATGTTGTACGTTAAATCTTAAAGATTGCAAGCCAAATGATGAGTACTGCAATTCAGACCAGCAAACGTGTGAGGGACCATGTGGTAAGCTATGGCTACCTACTGGTCCTTCAAATGGATGTATTCCACTTTGGGGAGGAGGGTGTACTACGGACGACGATTGCTGCTTGCATGCCGAATGTCGGCCTGGTGGACAGGTAAGGTCGTGTGTTCAATACTGTTTGATTGCCCTGTGAACAATATGTACTAACAGAAGCATCTTTCCTATGAATCTTCCAGTGTGAATCTGACGATCCGTGGCTACAAAATGGAGACAGTCCGATGACGTCGAGCCCCACCGTTTCAAGTGCGCCCTCTCATTCACCCACGCCAGAGCCAAGTAGCGCTCCATTCACAGCCAAGCCCTCGGGTTCTCCAAGTATTCCAATCCCAAGCAAGTCGCCCAGTCCTCCGCCGTCAAGTGCCCCTACGACGAAGATGCCCAGTAGTAGCCCCACAACCCGCAGTCCAACCTTGTCTTTTGATGCCACTTATTCGGATAAGGTTCGTGTAAATCAAATTGGATATCTACGATATGCGACAAAGATTGGAGTCATCGTTGACGACTCAACAGTATCGAGGGAGTTTCAAGTTCAAGACTCTACCGGTGCTGTACTCTTGGCGGGCACTACTTCTGTGTATGGTGCAGATGGAGCTAGTGAAGACCATGTTCATCAGGCTGACTTTACTGCGTTGGAGTCACTTGGAGCTTACAGGCTTGTCGTCGATGGTATTGGAAGCAGTTTGGAATTCAACATTGCTCCTAATCTTTATCCAGACCTACCTCATGAAAGTATGAACTACTTCTACTTCCATAGGATGGGTACAATGGACATTGAGGCTGAACATTTGATTGATGGACGGTATGCTCGAGCAGCTTTACATCCCGGGGATGACGCTGTTCCTTCCTATAATAATTGGTGTGTTGGATGTGATGACTTTGACCTCCAAGGGAGCTGGGCTGATGCCGGAGACTTTGGTATCTATACAGTCAACCACGCCATCTCTGCCTGGACGTTGCTCAATCTCAATGAAATGTTCCCGACCGCCTTTGAAGATGGTAGCTTGAACTTACCAGAGAGTGGTAATGGTTTCCCGGATGTATTAGATGAAGTTGACTATGGATCTCGTTTTGTCAGGAAAGTCTCGATAATTTCACTATACTTATTTGGCTTGATTTGTAAACCACATGTACTAACAGAAGTTTCAACCTCCTCTCTTTCAACTCTCATCTTCCAGGGGCATGTTACCTTCTAATGGAGGACTTGCTTCTCACAAGGCTCACAATCATGCTTGGAGTGCTTTTATCATCACCATTGAAGACGAGAATAAGGAGAATTCAGTTGGCACTAGATCAGCAATGGGTCAAAGTACACCAGCAACTTATGCAGTAGCTCGGGTTAATGCTCAGCTTGCGAGAATGTGGTCATCTAAAGGTGGTGATCCTACTTATGTGGCTACTTTATGGGATGCCGCTGAAGATGCTTATGCAAGAGCCACTTCTATTTCAGAAAAGACTTATGATCCAAGTGACTCTCCTGGACCTGGTAAGTACTGAGACAATCAAGGAGGACGATTTGAGGATTTACATGGCGACTTGTTTTGTTGTTGTGTTATTGAGAAATTTCTCGCGGTATCCTAACTAACTCGCTTCTTACATCCTACCTCTCTCTCTCTCTCTCCTCATCTCCTACTACGACAGCAATCGGTGGAGGAGACTATCCCGATGGTCAGGTTTCTGATGACAAGTATGCGGCCGCTTGTGAAATGTATTTGACGGCTTTGGCGTTGGGAAAATCAAATGTTGGAACTTACAAGGCTGATGTAACCTCAAGTAATCACTTCCAAGAGATGGGCCAATGGGATTGGGCAACAGTTGCAGGAGCCGGAACACTGTCACTCTATGCTGTGAATAATGATCTCTCTGCTGCTCAGATGCAAACAATCGAAGATAATATCGTAAGCTTTGCCAATTCGATCGCAACGGCTATAGAAACAGAAGGCTATCCTTCCAACTTGAGCTTTCTATCGATACTTGGTCAATATCCTTGGGGCTCCAATTCTTTCATCATGAATCGTATGATAGCTCTCGCATATGCCTATGAGATTACAGGCAGTGATACCTACCAGCTTTATCTAATGAGAAGTATGGATTATGTCATGGGCACAAACGCAATGGATATCAGTTATGTCACTGGCTATGGTGAGAAGGCCGAAACTGATACACATGATCGCTGGGCCTGGACTATAGGACAAGATGCCTTCTGGCCGAAAGGTTGGCTTTCTGGTGGACCGAATAATGAATTAATCAATGATAATGCCACACCATATGCAGCGGCTGCGAAGAGTTATGCCGAGCCTGGATCGGCTCCCCAAGCATGGGGAAGTAAAGAGAATACAATCAATTGGAATGCTCCTTTAGCTTGGGTATCTTGGTATATCGAGAATAAGGTCACACCCAACCTGGGAGGTTGTGATGGTAACTGTAAGCCTTTGGCCAAGTCATTTAGTGGCAAGCTTCAAATGGATACGTCAATTCAATTGAACCTCGAGGCAAGCGACTATGATGGAAGTGTCGACACTTGGGAGATTGTATCTTCACCAATGTTTGGAAGTCTATCTGGAGACCTTCCTAACGTCATCTATACTCCAAACAATGGAGCTATCGGTACCGATACATTCACATTTACAGTCACTGATAATGATGGTGGAGTCTCCAACGTTGCAACTGTATCATTACTCGTCCGAGATTGTGATCTTCTCGAGGTCTTTCAAGTACCAGCAGCATATCCCGCCTATTCTGGAGGATACAAGTATGTTCATGTGTCAGAGGATGGTCCGAACTTAGGCCAAATGAAGGAGACGGCACATAACGTTCAGTGGACTGGGGACCAATTGCATCAGTTCAGTTTGGAACCTGACTATGATCCGTACTACAAGAACTTACCAGACGACTGTATGATTAACCAAGCTCTGGCTGGTCCGGCTGCATCATTCACACTATCAGGGTGTGGCTTCAATGGTCTTGATGGTGACTACTGGATTACTTCTTCAAAGGATGGTAACGAGGTTTGGGTTGAGAAGAATAATGGTTGGGCTATTGTCTTTTCAAACGATGCGAGTTATACTCCCGAGTTTTGCCGCTCGTCATCACCGGTAACAACAACCACCACACCTGGTACTGTAGTAAGCACTACCTCTCAAGGAACAACTACAACACAAGCCCCTCCTGATACCACCACACAAGCTACTCAAGTTACTACTACTGCGGAAACCACAACAATTGCCTCGACAACGAGTAGTACTCCTTCTCCGACTCCTCTGCCAAATCAACCTGTTGCACCTCCGTCCCCACCGCCAGTTGGTGGAGGAGAAGTTTGTTGTACCGATCGTAATTTAGGATATCAAACTTGTAACTCAAATTCGTGGTGTCAGGAAAGCCCAGGAAACTGCAGCAATTGTGGCGGTGTAATTATGGCGGTACCTTTACAACGGACCGGTTGTTGCTCATGGTCAGGCCAAGATTGTTCAAACTTCGATCCCTCATCGAACTTTGGTTGTCAAATGGTGGAGAGTGATTGTATATCGGATTGTGGTGGAACATGGGTTCCATTTTGATTTGTTTGAATAGACAGGGGGGTATAAAATATGAGACGAAGTAGAGAAGAGAGATACGGATTGTTCGAGGTACTCCATTGTACAGCAACTAGTTCACAACCAGTAATACTTAGTTTGAAGTCATATAAAGGCAGTCAATGTAATAAAATAAACCAATGTAAAGTGTTTGGCTTGGGAGCTGAAGTCCTTATCGCTTTATCTTTAGACTACCTAAATTACGCTGAGATTAGTGATGATTGTCGTCGCAGTGGCGATGCCAGTGTTATGGCTGATTGAGCAAAGAAGATGACGTCTCGATCTCCCCCATTAGGTAAACTAGTCTCTTCCTCCAGTTGCTTTTCAAGTATTTCAACGGCAAAGTCTATATCAGGTCGGTCTAAAAGTAACATGATAGCACCTAAACAAACGCCGATGTTCAAACGGACATTTGCCACTGTGTCAGTTGTGAGCGTTGAGGCTATATTGAGTAAGGTGCGAATAGGTCGTTCAGTTTCTGTAATGATGCTACTGCTTGTGCTTTCATCGTCACGCCCAGGAGATGCGGTAGAAGAAGCCTCGTCTGCACTCACTCGAGGACATAATCCATTTGTGATTATGATTTGTATCATTTTCAAACTAAGCAGTCTTTGCTTTGAGTCCTCACTTTGACTACACGTTCTTAGATGTGGAATAACAATCATCTTAATCCATTCACCTCCAGTATCTTCCACGCCATGTCTTGCAAGACTACTTCCGCCTAAACAAAGACATTCAGCAGCAGTCTTTCGGACGGCATCAACCTTGTCATTCATGAGTCTCAGACACAACTTGGATATTTCATGACGAGTCTCTTGACGATGAGTACATCCCATCAATGCAGGGACAATTTCTACTGCAGATTGTCGTACTCTCCACTGTGGAGAAGTTGCCAAGTTAGCAAGCGTAGGCAATAGTCTTAACACTTGTTTTTCGCTCAAGACGGGTATAAAGACTGGCTTTGTTCGTTCAAAACTGGCATGAGATTGATGCGAATGATGAGATGACAGTGACACCAAATCATCATCAATGTGAGCAGCGTGAGATGGTATTCTCGTGCTATCTCTTGTGCCACTCCTAGATGCATTTGTCACTGCTCGAAGTGATGCGGTTGTCACTTCTGGATCAGAATCTTGTAGTAGCTTTTGAAGGATGGGTATGAGTGTATCATCAACATGCTTCTTATGCTCTGCGTATAAAACGAGTCCACTTCTACCGGGGCTTGGTGGTGGCTGCAAAGGACTTATTTCAGCTCTGCCTGGACTTGATGGTTCGTTAGTTATACTACCAAGTCTGCCGGGGCTTGGTGGTTCATTATGATGACTATTTGAGCCGGTGCTGCCTAGACCAACGAGGAAAATGAGAAGCTCTCCCGTTGCCGCTGCCAAGGCTGAACGAACCATTGCACTAGTATCTCTTTGCAGCTTAACTGCCAATGGCAATAATGATTCTAGAACTGTAATGTTGCCATTGTCTGAAGTACCAATGATGACGGACTCGACAAGTCTTGGCATGCATAATATGGCCTCACTTCTGACTCTATCATCTGCATCTGACAATAAGGCTAGTAACAAATCAATAATGATATTGAACCAGTGCTCACCAAGAGCATTACATAATCGATCACATTGTGCTGCCACAGATAATCTCACACTTGCAATCTTATCTTCGGCCAAGTTATTAGCCACCGGAAGTAACTTACACTGCAGCAGATAGACATCCATGAAAGTTGGAGATTCTCTGGGTGGTAAGCGTCGTATACTTCTAGAACCCTTACTAGCATCACCCAAAAAGGCATTTGGTAGATGTTCAGCTAGATGCCACGTCAATGTCATGGCGGCTGCTCGTAACTGCGGTTCAGGGTCGGTCATACTTCTTTCACACATGAGGACTAACCACGGAACTGCTCGTCGATCGAAAACTAATTCTGCAATCTCGTGTAGAACTGCTGCTGTTGATTTACGCACGATCACCTCCACATCGTGCAACGCACGAGTTATAACTCCGCGCAGCTGTAACTGTCTAGGAAAGTCCAAATGAGACCAAAGGACAGGTCCTAAAGAACAAGCCGAGACCCGTGCAGATGTAGACTTTGATGCCGCAAGACGATGGACCACCGAGAGGAAAGGGTTGCCACTTGTTGAACTACCAACGGTACTTCGTAATGATTGATCCAATGATGATGATTCCGAGTCACTGTTGTTACCATCCTGTTCTGGTGGCACTGGTGGAACAGTTTCCTCTATTGTCGAACAATTCAACACAATCAACTTTAAGATACTACCAGCAGCACCAAGATCATTTATTGGGCTACCTCCACCCTCAGTTGATGACTCACTCTCACTCTCACTCAATTCTTGTTCAGTATCTAAATCTAATATTACACAGAGATAATCAATAATCTCCCATCGAAGAGCCGTTGCCGTTGTTGAATTCGACTCAACGAGGAATGATCTTGTTCGTTGTAGTGCATCTCCAACACGTAACAGGGAAGAGTTGGAGGGTTTCTTCCCCCTCTGTCCTCTACCGCCTCTACCTCCTCTGCCAGCATTTGGAGGACCGTGTTGCTGCTTGCCCTTGACACGGCCAGGTGGTACTGGATAGAATGATGATGATGACGGCGGTTGAACTTTACCTCCTGCATTCGCATTGTGGTAGGGTCTTCTATCATCGACATCTGGTTGACTCCGGGCATAATCTAGCAATATTTTGGATGTTATCTCAATCGACTCTTTCAATTCCTTCACGGTTAGATGAGGCCGTGCTATTGTTGATCTACTGTCATCTATGGATGATGCTGACTCAATCTCCTTCAACTCATTATCCATCCCAACAATCAATAATGCCAATATCCGAATTAGATTCTTACTAGCCTGGTGCATACTCTCCGCACGTGTCATGGCCAAGGGTGGAGCACTTGCCGATGCACCACTTACCAATAATGATTTATTCGATCGTGATGGCCATCGATTGTTCAATACAATGTCAAATGTTTCACCAACTGGTGGTCTAGTTTGCTGTTGTTGCTGTTGGTTGTCTCTCCACGGTCTTGAATCGCTGCTTCCGCTGCTTCCATAAGTAGTAGAATTTCTCCCTCCCATAATAGTGGCCAATCCATGCCCTCTAATCAATCGTCCCATCTCTTCTCGGGCCTTGCGTAACGTATCCCCACCAATATGCCTCAGTGTTAACTTTAATGGTCGTTGACTCCTCCTCAACTCATCAATAGTTTCAAAGTGGGTAAGGTTGGATGTATCAACATTACCAACCTTGGCAATTAATGAACCCACCTGTGCACCAGCATGTTTCGCCGCACCATCTGGTAGTAACGTTCGTATAATTGTTCTTTCTAATACATTCTCAACTGTTAATCCTAACATTTCATTATCTATTAGACATTCATAATCACCAGACTTATGATGCATTGATGATTGTAATGATGATGGTGCCGACAACCCTTTGGGATGGCTGTCAGGAGATGATATACTCTTTACATTATTGGGTGGGTTGGGACTGCTCATACTGCTTGTTAACTTTTTACCAATATCAGTAAATGATGTCTGTTTCTTTGGCATTGCCATTTTCGATATAACATTGGAGAATACCGATGATGCCATTGATGACGCTGAGGTTGTTAGTGATGTTGTTCCCCCCGTTGTTGATGTGGAAGCGGCTGATGATCTCCTTGGTGATGATGAATCCTTACCAATCAACGGAAGTGGAGGAACTGGCACTGCACTAGAAATAGTGCCCCCACTATTAACCTTCATTGCATCAATATTATCCACTAATGAATTTGAATCAGAAGCAATCTTTTCTAAACCTGAACATGCCGCAAAGAATGATGTAGTAGCATCCATTCGTTTTACTGAATCATCTGTACTCTGTTGTTGACTATTTGATATTAATTCATAGGATGATTGGATCATACATAATAGTTCAAAGGCACGTCCAGCTGCTGATGTTGCTGCTGCATTCTCGTTATGTTCTATTTGGGAGGTAGTAGGTGACTGCTTTTTATGCTCCTCGACAATTATTGGAACTCGTGCAACGATTAATAAAAATCTCAAGAAGGAGTCTGATAATATTGGATCGCTCCCTTCTTCCTCTTCTGGCACTTTATCCTCTCCTTCTATTGTGTCTATTTCAGAATCTTCTACTGGCTCTTCTGTTGATGTCTCGACTGATTTGGTACTGTCTTCATTATCTTCCCCAGAGGTTGAATCAGTAACTCCCTCAGCCTTCTTGATACCATCCATCTTATTATCAACTACTTTATCAACTACCCCGTCATCACCTCCCGGTGTATCAAACTTCTCTTCTTCGTCTCCTTTTAACAATTTACAAAAGGCAAACTTAACATCGTCAAATCTAACAGGACGCATCGGTATACTTCTTGAATTTGGTGATCCAGACAATGGCGTAGGTGGTGGTAATGCTACCATTGTTGGACTATTATTATTATATTGCTTTGATGGACTATTATTATTTCCAATTACTTGGCCTTTTCGTGGTGGTGGTGGTGGCGGTGGATAATTTGAACTACCAGGCATTGAATTGGATATACTCATATCACTACTCATTTCAGTAACCTTAGTAACTTTATCGGACATCCAAGCTTTGGCAATACCAGCCGCGACGGATGGTGACATACTTGATGACATATTTGCTGATATTGCCGCTGCTATTGCTGCTTGCTTTTCAGCTGTTTGGACTATATTATTATCATTCTCTGTTGTTTCACTCTCTGTTGTATTGTCATCAGCTGTAGTACTACTGTGTAGTTTAGATTGAGAATGGTCAACATCGGTAATTGACTCCCTATTCCTCTCTTGTCCTAATTCTGTATATTTTTCCTTACCCATATCAGCAGAAGTTGATACCGAAGAAGAAGAAGAAGAAGAAGAAGAAGGAGGACTGTGCACAATCTCAATTTGAGCCGTACGTTCCGGTGAATCACTAAACTTCTGTTGTATTGTTGTATTATCATTCTCACTTATTCTATCGGGTGATGATGGCTGTATTTCTGTTGTTGATGTTGGTGTTGATGATTCTGATATTCTTGGTGTTAATTCCTCTCTTGGTGTATGAAAATCTTCTGTAGTAGATGTAGTTGATATATCATCTTCTGTGCTTTTGTTTGAAGAGTCGTTTATCTCAGCACTAACCTCAGTTTTTACTGGTGCCTCCTCAGTTTCTATAGCCGCCCTAGTAGGGGTAGATGTAGATAAAGAAGTATCATTAGACATATCAGTAACTTCTTCTAAAGATGATGTAGAGGATATGGCATTTAATGTTGTGGTAGATTGAGCTTGCATTGCAATTATTCCAACTGTTGTATCATCTTTGCAAAGACTTGTATTTTCTGCCGATCTAGTACTTGACGAGATCTCCTCTTCACTACTTTTGTCACTATCAAAATACGACATCAGTGGATGATTATTATTAATATTAGAGGGTATATCATCGCCATTGTCAACAGCAGCAGTAGTAGAGGTTGATATTGGTTCTCCCAAAGTTGTATCAGCCTCCATATTATTTTCAAGTTGGTTATCTTCGGACATTTTTGTTATCTATATGTCCCTCTATCTCCCTATATCGCGTCTTCCTATCGAAGCCCTATTACTACTCTAACGCTAACGACAATTATCCCATCCCTCCTTTTTATGGACGCCGCAAGAAGTAATAACGGCTCTCTTGAGCTTATGGTATCGTAGCTCTAGAGGCGTGCACTCAACTGAGAAAAGTTGGCAGGTAGGATACCACCGAAGAAAGATACATACATACTCCTTTGCAATTTGAAATTTGGAATGTAATGCGATGGCTTAGCAAATACTAAAGATGACCAAAGATGACTAAGTCTTCTTCTTTACACGCTAAATACAAGTCTTCTTTACATATACATATTTCCATTACCTACAAGTCAATATCTATACTAGAATTGAGTATCCTGCTCCTACGCTTAGCTTATACCTCATCCTCTTCCGCCATCCCTTCCTCATCCTCGTCCAACTTTGGAACAATCCGTGAGTGTAGTCTGAACTGCTTTGAATTATGGATGTGACCTTCATGAAAGAAATAAAGCAGACCGTATTCAATATAGTCATTGAAAAGTTCTTCATATTCCTTCTCTTGTTTTAGGAAGTTATTTCTCTCTAACCAACCGGGATCTGGATTCGGAAGTATTGCACATGTAGGCTCGTCACGATCAATAATTTGACGTATGCGATGCTCTTGAGGTGGAGGATCGAGTTGTTTGAACTCTGATGGGCCGACGATTACATCATAACTATCATAAATTACAAGATCTTCGATAATCAATGCAAACTGCTTTGTATAATTCAGTTCTTGCTGATGAATTGCCTCGTCTTCAGACAGGATGAAAATATCATTTGCAAGGCTGCTAGTAGCTGTCTTATGTTTCCTCTGAGAAAACGAAAAGATCTTCCCCCGTTGATTTCTATCTGATAAAAGTTGCTTCTCGTGCATCGTATACCCTCGTGCATAAAGCGAATTCAACGCTTCAACAATACTCCCATCACCACATTGTTCAACTGGAGGCTTAGGGACTTTGGTGACTTCATCAATTTGCACTGCAAGTTTATGAAGGGTGCCCTGGGGATCCAATGTTAACTGAGCAATATCCTTCTCTGCATTAACATCATCAGGTCTTAGGAAATAAGGGTACAATCCTGATGAAATCGCTCTTAATATACCTCCATAAACCTCATCAAACCTAGCAGCAATATCTTCATCATCTTCTAATACTTCTCCTCTTCCAATATTGTTATACCATCGTACTTTAATTGCAATTAGTAACTTTTCAATGCCCAAAAATACCGCCAAGCTTAGTACATTAACATCAATATCCTCAACTTTAATTATATTGTCACGCATATAATCTAACAGTTTTGCAAATACTGCTGGATTCCGATCAAGGAAGATTTCGTCTGATACTTGATTGACCCAATTGCCAGATAGGAGTGATGAAAAGTATGCTGAGTTATTTATTAATGTAGATGCGGAAGTGATAAACTTGGTACCGCCGACATCTAATACTAAACGATCCGATGCCATTTCTAACTACTGTAAAGATAATTCTCTCTAAAAGTATCTATTATTGTCTCTGGATTTATAGCTACAACTGTAGCTACAACTTGAGATCAGTCGGATTAAAGATATATTGCAAGTTTTTGATAATGATGAGGGTAGAGGTATCTTTGTATCTCTTCTATCCATGTATCTTAAGTCTACACAAAGATAACTACTTAATGACAGTATTACTTTATGATAGGTACCCCGCGGCCTGCGTGGAGACTAAACACAATAACACATGAAATAATACAAACATCAAAAGCTGCATAGCGAGCGAGCAATATCTTCCATTTATAGAAGTTTCATTTTATGTTCCGAAGAAAGTTCCATACTGTTTCTTATCATGGCTTAGCGTTTATTTGACCTTAGTTTACCTTTTATTGCCCACGCCAGTCGTCACTAACAAATATTGCTATCTCCTCTAACATCATCATAAATCGTGATAACGCGCATCTTCCAGCTTATACTCTCATCCTCTTTCTCCTCTTCCGCCACCCCCCTGGTCCTTGTCCAAAGTCCAAAGTTAGTACTTCGGAACTACCCTTGAATAAAGTCTGCACTGAGTATGCCTTGGGTCATATTCACTCACAAAAACATTGGCGAGTATTCCTTGATTGATGTGACCCTCCTGAAAAACTTGTTCATAACTTTCCTCCCGAGTAAGAAAACCGTGTCTTTCTAACCAACCTCCATTGGTTTGAAAATGGATTAATGCAAATTTGGTAGGATCATTTCTTACTACGGGATCTTCATGGTACTCCGCAGGAGCGATAACTAATTCTCGGCTATTCTCGCGGTCCTCCACTATCATTGCAAATTGCTTTGTGGTATTCAATTGCTGTGTAGTCAATTCATCTTCAGGTGGAATCAGAACATCATTTACAATGCTGGTCGATGAAATAGTATGTTTCCTTCGAGAGAAAGAAAACTTATCATCCCATTGATTTGATATTGTGAATTGTTCTTCGTACTTTGTATACCCATTACTGTAAAGCCAGTTCAGTGCTCCAACTGAACCCCCAAAATAATCTGAATAATCTTCACCATTATCAGTAACAAATGAAATCTTTTCGGGCTTAGGGACTTTTGACAACTCTTCAATTTGTACACAGAGCAAATCTGGATGGCTCATTGTCAATAGCACAGTCTCCTTCTCTGCATTAACATCATCAGCTTTCAGAAAATAAGGGTACAAACCGGTAGATATTGCCTTTGATATCCCTCCATACACCTCATCAAACTTTGTAGCAATCTCTTCGTCATTATTTAATACCTCTCCTCGTCCAATGTTGTTATACCATCGTACTTTAATTGCAATAAGTAACTTTTCAATGCCCAAGAATACCGATAAACTAAGTACATTGACATCAACATCTGTAACCTGTATCGTACCCCTTCTCATATATGCTAATATCTTTTCAAATGCTATTGGATCTTGATCTAAGAATATACCATTGTCTTGATTGTTATCATTATCGATTCGTTCTTTCCAATTACCAGATAGTAGAGAAGCAAAGTACATAGAGTTTGATGTTAACGTTGATACTGCAGTGATGAATTTGGTACCGCCGACATCTAATACTATACGATCTGATGCCATTTTCTAATTGTATTGTATACTTTATGATAAACTGTGTAAAGATAATATATCAAATCTCTCTAAGTACTATATCCATTGTCTTGAGAGTATTCGGATTCAATCTTTGTAAAATGAGATCAAAGATAGTATCTTTTATTTGCGTCTCCTCCTCCTATATGTATCTCCTACCCAAGAGACAACCCACCACTCTACTAACGGTTCGCTGTCTATCTATAAAATATGTAACTTTAATTGTGAGCTATGGTTTATCATATGCGATAATAGAGTTTGAGATGATAGATAATGATGGATTTCAAAAGAATTAGAAGTTTCTTTTTATGTTCCAGATTAAGTTCCCATAGCTTTGTTCATAGTTTGCAATAATATTATGTACCTATTGATATGTGAAGAAGATAATATATGATATAGATAATGGACCAGGCTAATGATGAGCAAGGTTTGCTGTCGTCAAGTGATGACGGCAGAAGTGGAAGTCATTCTCCTCAACACCTCACATCTACACAAAAACAAAATACACATGTGATGAACCGTCCAAATAATAATATAGGAGTTCAACATTCTAATACTATACAACAACAAAACCACCATAGATCACATTCATTAGACAGTCCAACATCTAGACCAAATATGGATCCAACGGGTATGTTCCGTAACAGAGGAAGACGGTCGATAAAACGATCAAATGTAGTCTCTTCGCCATCGATGGTAGGTCAAAGTCAAAGCAGTTATCGTCCACCGCCACCAATATCACCTAGAAACAATAGTATTAATACAAGTTATAATCATAATGATCAACAGCAGCAAGATAGATATCGTACATTGTATGACTCTCCACAACTTCCTCAGCAAAGTTTAGTATCAAATGTTTCTCATGATGAGATTACTACTCAACAGATTACTACTCAACAACAGCAACAAAGTACACCTTCTTCAACTACTGCTAATAACGATAATAACAATCAGTATCCATTGCAAACAAGTATTGATAACAATACACCATACGCAAAACTATCTGATAAGTATCAAAGTGTTGAAGCAACACCATTGCAAATCAATAATCATAATAATAGTCAAGATAGTAACACTGATAGCAATAGTGCTAATGATAATAATGACGATGATCAGGAAGTACATTCAACAATTGGTTCAACTGTTTCAGTTATGGGGAGTATAGTTGGTGATGATGACGACGATGATGATAATAATAAGAAAGAAAAGTATGATGCAAAGAAGTTGTTGGAAGTGAAGTTACGCATGATGAGAGATGTGCAGGAAGTTGTCGAAGAAGAAGAAGATGATGATGATGATGAAGAGATTGAAGAAGCGACAAAGAGTAATTCAACAACGAATACTGTTAATGATGAAACAAATGATGCTGATACCAATACTAATATGAAACAGAATGAATCAAATGTAGTAAAGGTTGCAGACTTTTCACAGCATTCTAATGGTAGTGCTAATGATTATGATGCCACAACAAGTACTGACCAAAAGAATACATTCAACAACAACAACAACAACAGCAGCAATAATACCAGTTATGAATCTCCATTTCGAGAGTCATTAAAACGATTAACACCCAATAGAGCAATTTCATCCTCGACCATAATTGATAAGGCTGCCAATACGGCTAGTATCTTACCTCAACTTGCTCGACAGTGCTTCTCATTTGAGGATACAACTGTTGATGATGATAACTTTCTCATTATGCGAGATCAACTACATATGAAGATTGAGGGTGGTGAGACGGGAGGAAGAAGACGGCAGCTGGATACACACAAGTATTATGGATTGTCGGCGGTTGCATCATTAAGTGATCATGGTGATGATGATGATGATGATAATGATGACTCCCCAGTATCATCAATGAGGAATACTACTACAGCAGCACGTGATAATATACTACAGCGGAATGCACCGAAATGGTTTCCTCCACAACGTACGCGATTATTCAATGAAGAGTCAACAGGTACCCCCTTTCGAGTTATACGACATACACAAACTTGGGATAATAATAATATTGATGAATCATCCTCTAAGAGAATACAACATCTTGGGGGGAGTAATCTACGACAAACATCATCATTTGATCCATGGTCACCTCAGAGAGTGAACCGAGTTGGTAGAGTAGTTCAACCATTGGGCAACAAAATAGAATCATTTCCTAAGAATAGTGTTGGGGGTGTGGATGAAACCAAAGATTGGAAGGTATGTGTTTTCTATCTCTTCTCATTCATCTCTTTTGATATGTTCCATCTCACTTTGTATTTCCTCAGAGAATCGAGACGGAGAGAAGAAAAGCAATAGATTATCTATCTTCCATGGTCAATCAATCCTTAAGCTTTGATCAAATAGAAGTAGATGATTACTCCATGGAAAAAGTGACACATGTTGCCAACTCTTTAAAAGATATCAATGCCAAATCAGCATCGGATGATAATGATGAACCAATAGACCATCAAACAAGATCAAATGTTATCGATATGCTCCTTCGCTCACATGAATATGCAGTGAAAGCTAAAGAATCTTCTTTGTCGGCAAATGAATGGCTTAAATCTATCAATAGTGGCAAGGATGAATGTATGAACAAAGATGATGATTTAATAGCAAGACTACAAGCAGCTGAAAACAACATATCATGCAAAAAAGAAGAGATTAGCCGTCTCAAGACGGAAATTGGCAGGCTTGAAAGCACGGCAAGATCAAAAGTAAGTGATGTCGATAGATTAATTCCTCATAATTCTGAATCTGGCTGTCTCTAATCTATCATTGCTTTACAGTCACAACAAAATACAGTATCTGCGAGTAAAATACTTTCCAACTCCTCGTCGTTATCAATGGACAACTCGTTGGAGTTATGCTCTCCTCGACAACATGTAGTCAAACCTTGTGAATCACAGGATGATAGTTTTGTTCGTTGGGAACAAGACATAGAAAAACAGATGAACTTGGATAGTCGAAAAGAAGTTCTCATGCTTCGGGCAGCCTTGGAGACGGCCAATCGACAAATAGCTGTATTGGAGAAGAAGGGAGAACCATTCTCTTCTGATATTGAACCAATAAATGCATCAATGGGAATCTCAAATAGCAACACAACAGAAGATATATGTATGCAGATTGCAGAAGATATTGAAAATGAAGCTTCAGACTCAACAACGTCAAATGATGAAGAGGATAATGAGATAGATGGAAACAGTCGAGTCATGCTCCATGATCCAGTATTAGAAAAGGAGCTAGAAGAATACCGACAGGCTTTATTAGCCACCACGGTAGATGAAAGTAGAAGAGAATGTTCACGAGCTGATAGTATTACCTCATCCGATGATCATCCAGTAGCTCCTCAGGATGTGTCAATCAAGAGTAATTCATCAGACAAGATGGTCAATGTTAAAATGCTTGATGGAGAGAATTTCATTACATCGTGGAACAATGTCGACCTTCCGTCTCCTCCTGATCATGACTTATACTCGCCTATTGTTGATACTATCCTCGAGGCTTGGTCTGAGGATCCTGGCACTCGATCAGCTTTAGTCGATTGGATAGAAAACGTATTGAAAGGCTCAAACACAGATTCTATGCCATCACTGAAGCTTTCTGGTTTAGATCATACAACACGAGATGGGTTTGTAATGCATATCTTGCCGCTCTTACTTCGCCGTAAAGATATACATGTTCATCTTACATCACGAGCACATCGCCACACATCGTATGATGTTGCTGTGAAAGTTACTCCTTCCTTTGGTCAAAATGATGAGAGGGTGTCCGCTTCAGAAGATCTTGAGACTGTACAACAAGGGCTAATAACTCATGCTCAAGAGAATAAGCATCTCTATGCATATCAGGCAACAAAGAGTGGTGCAACATCAATTGTTGATGAGAGTCATCTTGATGGTATTACAAGCCCATACAAAGAAACATTTACTCAGCCTTTTTTAAAGAACATTGTCCGAAGCGCCTCTAATGCTGGTTCAATTAGTACTTCCAGTGCTGTTACATCTCCGATCTCAAACCGTTCATCAAGAGTACCGCCAATGTTTGGCAGGACTAGGTATACATCATTGTCAAGTGAGATGAAACAAGTCGATGACACCTCTTTTACTCAAGATTTGTCCGGTGTTGGATCGCCATCATTAGGAGATGATCTTAGTGCAGCATCAAGTGGTGATGAGGCGGAGGATGTTGATAGTGAGAAAGGTGTAAGAGCAGATGGCAAGCAAAAGCCGTCTAGCATTATGGGCTCTATTAGTGGAGCATTCGGCGGCATGCTGTCTCGTCGAAAGCCCAACGAGATCGCGGCTTCCCAAACTCCGATGCCTCAAACGCCAAAGCGAGATATAGTCGCACAAGGAGAAGGATTTCATCGTGTGGTTTCTGCTCCTTCTGGAAAGATTGGTATAAGCTTCGTGGAGTATCGTGGGCATGCCTTGATAAGCAATGTATCGAAGAACTCTCCTCTCTCGGGCTGGGTATTTGTAAATGATGTCCTTATAGCGATTGATGATGTTCCTGTTAGTGGGCTTCGTACAAGAGATATTGCAAAGCTGTTGACCGATAGAGTAGACCAGCAAAGGAATTTGCGAGTTGTAAGTGCAGTTGCATTGAAAGAACTTCACGGGCCGTAATGTTGTTCAAGTACTGCAAAGTCTTATTCTAAGAAACTCTCATCTTAATATTAGGTTGTTTCTCTATTATGCCATATACATAAACTCATTCATCTAAGGCATTCTTCTTTTCTTGAACAGGGTTGGGTAATGAGTGATGTCTGACACGTTTTGTTCTTAGTTCCACGGCAACCACTGCTGGTGAGATGCTTGATGAAGAAGAAGGGGGTGAAGATAATGGATTGAGGGATGATGAATTTGGTTCAATTGTATCTATTGATGGTGTTGTTGGAGGGTAGGTTGGTAAGCTAGTAACATCCCCATTAGTCGCAGCTGTTGAGTGGTCATTGTAGCTATAACAGAGAATCACTTCGTAGCCCACTCCCAAACCATAAGAATAAGAACCAGTTATTTTCCCTTTCTCTCCATTATCATCCATTAGACAGTCACACCAGCCTTTGTCCTGATAAAAGTTGACGCCAACAAAAGAATCATCAAGTAAATATGCCTCTTTGCAAGCTTCAGCGCATGCCCCAACATCATTTACACCGTCAATAGATTCAGTTAAATAAGTATTTCCTTCAGAATTTCGACATGAGCCTTTCCCTTGAAATGTGAATCCATCAATAGTTGGAAATGGATTCGTTGGTGAGTATGTTGGAAATGCAAGATCAATAGGAGGAGAAGTAGGAGCCTTGGTGGGTACAGCAGAGCCAATGTAAGGAATTGTAAATGAAACAATTTCTTGAGGCCCATCTTCAAATGAATATTCACCAGAGCTTTGGGCTATTGCCGTCTGACCGATGACTATGCGGTAAGAGCCATAATATCCAATTTTAGTGAACTTGTACTCGCCATTGTGTAAGCACAATTCGTATTCTTCATTGTATTCATAGAAACTGCCTGAATTTTGTGGCTTGCCTTCAAAGACTACTTGTGCATTTGACCGGATGATTCTTGATATTGTCCAAGAGGTGTCGTAAGAATAACCAATGTAAAATTTGGCACGGACATCATCAGAGCAATCAATACTCGGCATTATTGAAGGCGTCTGAGTTGGAGAAAGACTACTTGATGGTGATATGCTGGGAAGCGAAGAAGGGATCTTGGTCGGCTGTGTAGTAATCGAGGGAGATATGGAAGGGAAGAAGGCCCAGGAAGGAGAGACTGATGGACTCGTGCTTGCAACAAATGGGATGGAAAACGGAATTACCGTTTCTTCCTCCGATTGCATCTCTCCCTGGATTACCATTTCTCCACCAATTGTTATGTTGTAATAACAATTCTCATAGCAATAATACTCTCGATAAGTGAAGTGGTATTCACCTCTTGACAAGCACAAACTTTCTTCTGCATTTCTTGTGAGGGTATCCTCGTTTGTACTTGCTGACTCCATGCTAACTAAGTCAACAGTTGTACCAATTTCATTATTGAGAAGGTAATGTCCATTTTCTTGGCTAATATATACCGCTGGAATGTTAGGGGTGGTGCCATAAATGTATTGGGGAGTAATCGGTCCAGGGACATTGCTGTATATGACTGATGCAATTCCTCCGCCATTCTCACAGTTGGACACTTGATTGGAAAAGCCACCATCCCCTTGCTCAATAAGACAAACTTTATCTTGACAATCATCACATTGGATCATGCCTAGACCACAGTTGCATAGTAGTCCTGTGGCATTTTCATCAGGTGCGTTTTCAAAAATGAAAGCAGTATATAGTAAGCCATTTACTCGCAATTTTACTAAACTGTTGTCAATGATTAACTCATCCCGTGTACCATTAACATTTGAAACCATTGAAAGAGCCCAAAACCCATTTGAATATAAATAAGTTGTGACATTAATGCCAATGTCAAAGCATGAAGATGGAGCCATTGACATAGATGGCACGTTACTTGGACTGAAAGACAATGTTGGGGATGACGAGGTGGATGGCACTAAAGACATCGACGGTTGATGCGTTGGCGACATGCTTGTTGATGGTGATGATGATGGCATTTCAGTAAAGGGGATGGAGAATGATTCTGATATATTGATAGGTGTAATTCCGTCACCCGAGAAATCGCCACCTTCCATAATCACAGTCCCTCCAACTGTTACATTGTACTGTCCACCTCCTGTCAACCCGTCTCCATAGCTATCATAGATCGTGAACTCATATTGAGCGTTTTCCAAACACATGGTGGTTTTGTATTGATATTCGGTATATCTCTTGTCAGCAAAACCTCGAAGAATGGCTTCTGTAGTATTAACTTTTGAGAGAGCCCAAGTTGTTTCTGAAGGATATTCGTCACTTAAGATGCTGAAATCAAATTCAACGTCGGTGCAAGAACCTGAATCCAATGATATTGTTGGGTCATTGTAGCTGTAACAAAGTTCATCGCCGCAATCACTAGCATAAGTTATGGCCCCATTGTTCTTTTCATCCATCATGCAGTTGCAAATGGTCCACGTTGACTGAGAAAGAAAGTTGATACCAACAAAAGAATCGTCAAGTGAATATTTCTCCTTGCAAGCTTTGGCACATTCTTCAATATCATTTGCTTCATAAATTGTGTTTGATGGTATGAGAGTTTCATCGGAATTTTGGCAGCACCCTTTGCCAACAAAGGTATATCCATCAATTGGATCAAAGAAAGAAAGAAATTCTGCCTCTGAATTCTTACACAGGACATATCTTTCAATATCATACCACGAGCCTAAGATTAATCCATCTGCATATAAGTCATGAGCAAGAAACCAGCTCGGAGTGTCACCCGCTATATATTGGAAGTTGTAGACGCGTTGACTCGTATCATCATAATACTTGTTTTCGTCGTTTGTGACAAAGTAACCATCCCCCCAAAGAGGGTCTGATGCTTCCAAGTTTGAATCGATGGGCAAGATTCCTAGAAGATTCATCAATTGTGTAACATCTGCTTCTGCCAATGCTTTTATATCGTACTCCCAGTCGGCTACCTTCCATTCACTGCCAAACTCACTTTTACAAATAGACTCATGATCAACTTGCTCTCTGACTCTACCAGAGCTAATCAAGAATACAGGAGAAGCGATGTTGGGAGCAGAGGAGGGAAATGATGAAGATGATGGAGGTGATGATGCTGGGCTATCCGTTGACTGAGCATGTAATGAAGAAGCCCCATCTTCAAGCTCTGCCAGTGGAGTAAAAAGTTCATATATTGCCCCAACACCAGCATCATTATTGTCGTCATATCGAGCACCGACATAAATACTATTGCCATCCAACGATACAGCATATCCAAATTCAGTATGCTCAGCATTTGGTATAACCATGTCCTGCTCCTTCCATATGTTGCCACTGGCACGCCTAAAGACGTAGATTGAGCCTCCTTCCAAGTCATTAAAGGGGGCACCAATAACAATGGTATCCTCGTTAACAGCCACTGAATAAGAGAATTCGTCTGTTTCATCTGGTTTACTCGGCTTGAGTTTGGCAACTTCTGTCCAATTGCCTGTTTTGTCGTTGGTATACACGTATGCAACCCCAGAAATACTACCCCTGTCAGCGCCAATAACAAGAGTATCGTTTGATAATGCTAAGGAAGAACCAAATCGATCATCTTCCTGGCCATCACTTGGTTTGAGTATTTGGTGCTCTGTCCAATCGTCACCATCTAAAATGAAGACATACGCAGAACCTGTATATCTACTATCGGTCACCATTGGAGTTGGGGGTTCACTTTCATTATACACTGTTGGTGGAAGTATACTTTCGCCATCTAGTGTTGGTGAAATAGTTGGATACGCAATCTCCGAAGTGAGCATTCTCCAAGCTCCATAGTCATATGATGGTGCAGAAGTTGGGTTGGAAGGTAATTTACAAGAATAATCTGTAACAGAATAGAGGGCCCCAACTACGATTGTATCATCATTTAATCCAAGCGAACAGCCAAATCCTCTTTCCTGACCACTTGACACTAGTGTAGCAAACTTATCCCATTTCCCATCATTGCGTGTGTAAACATAGACTGACCCGTCGCTTAATCCTCTGGCACCAAATGCCAATCTATCACCGTCTAATTCCAATGAAACTATATCTTTGTCTTCATTTGGTACCAGCTTTTCTTGCAGAGTCCACATCCCGTCTTTTCTCATGTAGATGTAGACATATCCACGATCGTCGTCATAATTGGAACTGTTATCTTCCATTGATGGAGAACTTGTTGGAGCAGGAACACTCACACCACCACTTGCAACATCATCTCGCAATTCTTCATCTGAAGGTAGTGCGGCAACTGCTAAAGTATCTCCATCCAAGGCTATTGTGGATGTGAACCTACTACCTTCACTAGCTTCAAGTTTGTCTTGTTGATCCCACTTCTCGTCAACTTTGATGAAAACATATACTGAATCTTGATCGGACACAGCCATTGTATTTCCGTCAACAGCAATTGCTTTACCAAACTCTTGGAATTTCTCCCCATCTGCTGGTAAAACCTTTTGTTCATCATAAAGAGTGAACTTGAATTCACGCTGTTCTCTCTCGGCACTTATTGTAATATTGCTTGCTTCCATAGTCTCATTATTATTGCTCGTAGCTGCCACACCAACATAAAATTCTGGATTTGAAAAGCGAATATCAACCTGTGACCCGTATTGGAGCCATTCTTCTGACTCGTCAGACTCTTTGTAAAAGGACCTAAACTTGTCTTTCTCTTTAACGACTCGGAGCCATATACTACTTTTAGCTGACGGTAGTGGTAGAGACCCTTCACAGATTGGTACATTACACTCTTCCCAACTACTGCCATCTGATGATGTAAAACACCATGCACCGCGATCCCAGCTATCGGGATTCCGACAATAATTGCTGTTCTCTCCTAGAGATGCATTAGGATAATTTCTGTAGAATATTGGATTGTCAATAACATCCCACTGTAGACACTCCGTGTTATTTATTGTTGTGCTAATCGTTCCCTGATAATCAGTTTGATTGAGACTGGCGCAGCCACAAATTTGTGGATTGCTATCTTCACACACAGATTCTGTTGAGGAGCTTATAGCAGTGAGACCCAACGTTTCACAACCAGCACACGTCCGACGATATAAGTTTTGCAGCCCGTCTTTTCCCGTGAATAGGGAGTAATGCTTTGAGTTTGGATCTAATGTATCACGGAACATAATTCCCCCTGAGGTGGATCCGTCTGTGCTGACTTTAATTGAGAACGCAAAGTCGCCACTGAATTTAGTATACAAGTACTGAAAGGAGTCGGAGTTTCCCAATGGCTCCAGTTTAGCACCAATCCCCAATCCTGAGCCTTCTATAATCCAAACATCATCTTCTTCAATGTTGGATGTATAATTACCGACAATATCACCCACGGTAGTTGAAGAAAAGGTCAAGTCGGATATGTCAACAGTTTCCATTGCAGTCCCAATAGGAGTAATCTGATCAAGATCTAGAGTAACTGCTGTTTTGCCATATGAAAGCCCATACTTTGCAGACTTATCTGCCCAGGTCGTGAACTTGTATGTACCCGGAGTCATGCATGCTCTGTGGCTATTGAGCCTTGACGACAGTGGACCTAGTTTGTCTCCCCTCAAAATCACACCATTTGATCCAGATAGCTCCCAGAATACTGCCGAAGTAACGTTTGATGGAACGACAAGGTGAAAGTCATTCATGCAAGATTCTTGAAGTGTGGTCTCAGCTTTACCGAACATGTCCTTCGCCATGAAAGTAAATGTATCGTTTCTACATATGGATCCGCTGTGTAGAACAAAATCGTGTGTTTCATCTTTGAGGAGCGTGAGATCTTCATCAACGCATTCATTTGCAAGATTTTGAAAGGTATATGTGTATACACCATCATACAGACAGGGCGCTTTGGGGTCATGGGGGTCATTCTGTTGTTCTTGGTAAACATATGCTTGTTTGCTAACATCAAACAGAGACGTGCTAACCCTATCATCTTGTGTAACATTTAATCCCGAAATATATGTAAACACAGTAGAACAATTGCTAAGCGAATACTGATTGTCTTGATCTTCAGGTATTATCACATCAAGTGATGAAGATGACTCTGGCAATAGAGTGCCGTTCATCAAGTTGAATATTATCGAACTTGAACTATCAAACTTTTGAGCTCCTTTGGCAATATACTCTCCTCCGATCATAACATCATAGTAGCCAGGAGACTTCAGTCCGTCGCCACCTCTATCAAATATCGTGAAATTGTACCCGTCAGCATCTTGTAGACAAGCAAGGTGGTTGAAAGTTGAAAAGGACTTGTAATAGGAATAGGGGCCTCCTGTCAAAAGAGTAACACCCTCACTGTTTAACAACTCCCAACTAGTTTCATACGGCGATCCATCTGTGTGTATTGTGACGTTAAAGTTTGGCTGGCTTGAACAGAAATCACTACTACTATCACTTTCGTCGTTTGTTCCACGAAGTAATGAGAAACTAAACTTTGACACTGGAAAGGCATCATAGGCTTCCATAATTGGCAAGTCACCATTGACAGATATATTGTATCCTGAGAATCCAGGGCCTTCACATTCCCACCACGATGACTTGCAGATCTCGTCCTTCATTTGGAATGTATACGTCTCATCAGGTGGGAGACAATAACTATGAACAAGTTGATCTCTTTCAAGCAAGACAGACACAGACTCCTGCTCTACTTGATCTCCCTTGAACAGCTCCCATGAGACTATTTGGTCTTCGTCTGAATACTTTTCAATATTTGATGGTAGAGTTTTGTTTTGCGTCGTAACACTGATATCTAGTACAACACAATCCTCGCTGTATGCATAACATTGGAAGAAACCAACGCCCTCGATATCGGCATTTGGCAGTAAAATACCAAAAGCCCCGTAGTCTTTATTGCCATAATTCTTTTCCGAACGGCGCCGAGGACTGAAGAACGGAACTCCAACCGGAGTACCAGTATCAGTTGATGAACTTACAAGAAAAGTGCTATCAGAGTAAGTTTCTTCCCAAAACGCATGATATTCGGAATTGTAGACGATTTCTGCCTTAAAGTCTGGCTTATTGATAGCCGCAAACCATCTGCTACCACTGAATGTTAATGTCACTCGATAATATTGGAGTAGCTCCTTGGTTTCATTCTTTGTTGTTTTCAGAAAGAAGTCGTCATCCTCATAGTTCTCTTGTGATACCTCTTGACTCTTGGAACTAACACTAAGAAGAGCATCCGGACGTTCTGAGAGGCCATTGATGGTATAGATGGGACGGCCGTAACTTGTAGTGAAGTTACTTGGCTTTATATCAGGCTTGACCAACAACAACTGCGTCCGATCTCCCTTTTCTATATTCTCAGCTGTCGATGATTAGGTAGATTAGTGACATTAGTATCAATCCACTCTAAAGAGACATAAAATGAAAACAATGTATAACTTACTGACGAGTACATCACAAGGAGTCTCATATTGGCACTGTTGACCAAAATGATCATCATCACATACACATTCCTGATTCTCACACTTTCCGTTAAAATTGCAATCTGCATAGGTTGATTCCACATGAACAAGTTGAGGAGAGACGAAGTGTGAGTGCGTGTGAAGGTGAAAACATATGAGTGCATAACATCCCACTTTGTGCTTACCTAGATCTTCTCCGCACTCGTTACAAATGATTGAAAGAGAAGCCCCTTTCTGTATTGTACCCACCCATATGTCCCACTCGCCTTGGCTGACCTCAGTAAGATCAAATGATTTTGTTTCAGCTGATCGTGCTACCCAGTTTCGACATTTTTCCTGTGATACATGATACATAGTTGGTATTTGTTACATTTATGAATGCAACTTCAAAGTGATCTTGTTTAAGGCAAACAGAGCTCTTACCTCTTTAGATTCAGAATCAGAATACGTTTTATATGTTGTATTTAAATTCTCTTTAAATACAGCATCATTATCAGTTTTGTATATGTTTGGATGAAACATTATCCACCGTTGGAGGTCATTACAGTAAATGAATTCTGATGGGATGGTAGATTCAAAGGCTTTGTCGGTTTCTTTGTTTTGTTCTACGAACCTTGGCATGCCGTCGTGGGTACCATCTTGTTTATATACCCCATTGAAGTAGCTGGAAGATGTGCGTATCACAATTTATGATGGTGAAAGAGAGGAGATGATAACATTTGTTAGTGAACATACGACTTGCATGGGCAATCAAAGGCAAACTAAGGTCAAAACCAGTCAATGGCCGAGACATTATATTAAACTCAAACATTCACACGATAAAACAATGCAAACACGGACTTGCCTGTAGAGGAGGACTCTTTGGGATGGTTTATCATTCACAACTGCAATTGCACTTTCCCATATTTCATCACCAATGTAAGTAACAGTAACAGACTTACAACTATACGAGCCTTGCTCTTGACGAATACCAAAGTAAGTCATGGATAGGAAGACGGCAAGAAAATTGGCTAAGTATAGAATCTTTGTTGTACACCCCTTAAATCTGTTCGGCAAACTCCGCTTTGCGGGTATATTCTGTACTTCCAAGTTGTCAATATTATCCGACCCTTCGTGTAGTCGTTTGCCAAATATGCCCGTTTTACATAGTGTAAAGAAAAGGTCATCAACATTTAGGACGAATTCCTATCCCCACAACGATACAATAAAGGACAAGAGAAATAGAGTCAGCATATACAACCAAATATATATGATGCAACAAGAAGTGAATACATATCTTACCAAGGCCACAATATCAAAGAATAAGCTAAGCACGTCATCTGCCTTAACTATGACAAAGACCAGGTTTATAAGAAACAAATAGCCTACAGAGAAGAATGATAGAGAGGAAAGTATCACCTTCCAAGGTGGGATAAGTTTAACCTTTCCGTCACCAGCATCTATCTGCAAGGATGATTTGCACGCATACCGAAGAAGTAGAATCCCCTGTACGGAGTCTTGTTCTGTCAATATACCAATCACAGCCTATAAAGTATGTGGGGTGTGAGTTTGTGATATACTGGTAACAACAGCAGCATTCACATATGCTTTGATATACTCACTCCTAATACTTGTGACGCCCTTACTTGTGGCGTAACATCTGGTGGGATATTGAGTAAATTTCCTTCTTCTCCATCAAATGCAGATACTAAAGCTAAAACTAGACTACCCACTGCGATGCCTAGTATTGAAAATGTGACGCCAAATACCAGAGTACAAATATTCTCTGTCATGAGCATCAAGTAACTACTCTCTTGGAAGGATAGTTCAGTATCAGATTTGTCATCATATATTGGTATTAAACTTCGGCGTATACTTGGCCTCCTTGATGTTATTGATGCTATTGACTTTTCATCCTTCTCGTCATCATAATCATTAATATCAAAATTGTTCTGTGGTATATTGGTATTAGTGGTTGTGGAATATGTAGTAATTAGAGCAGATGCCTCACCCCCGCCCTCATCATTATCATTAAATCGATCCTCATCTTTATCCGTACCCAATTCTTCATCGTCGTGTCCAAGCAGTTCTTCCTTTTCTTCCTCGTCTATTGTCTCCTTTGTTGCAAATTTAGCCAATAGTAATTGAACTTGATTCTTCAATATATTCACCTCACTCTTGGCCTCCGAATGTTGTTTTTCTAGCTGTTTCTTTAACTGCTTAATCCTTTTTGAATGCTGCTTCTTTAGTTCACTAACCTCACCCTTCAATGCTTCTACACTACCATGCATCAAACTTTCTCTCTCGTCGTATTCCCCATCTACCACAATTGGCGGTGATGCGTCCTCTACAAAGTCGTCGTCCTCTTGCATATTAAATATAATATAGTTTTATAAAATCAACCTCTGGATATTATTGGGTTTGTAATTAAAATTGTAATGAATATATATGAGTATGATGTTAGTCAATCTAAATATCTATTGCCCGAACCAAGCACTGAAGTCTATCTTCTCTCTCTCTCACTAGAGAAGTTGTTGAAATACTATGATTTTCTATCGAATGGATGATGTGATAAGAAGCGTTATATATTTCTTGGTTGACAATATTCACTCTATATACTTTATCTCCACCCCAAGCCCCCAATGAACGATTATTGATGCTTACCATATCATGTGCATATAAAAATTGTGAATGCCGCTAGGTAGATAAATCTACGATTCGTCAACTATTAATTTAGCAACCCAAAAGGTTGTCGACGGCATGAAAGATATCAAATGTGATAGCGGAGAGAGACGGCAACGTTCACGTTGTAGAAGCAAAGATTGGTAGATATCTTTACTCTTAGCACAGGAACCCCTGCTCTTAGGAAGATGGTTGCTCATGTTGTTTGAGAAACGACTAAATTAGAAAATCTAGGGACTCACAGGGCCACAACCAATGTATAACAGGGGTTGGTGTGGCCAAACATGTGGCTGATTTCGAAATTTTGGCCCAATCTGAGGCAAGATGCTGGCCTACACATGGCTGTAAAAGTGCAACCAGCACCTCT